>Ga0172375_10001926_pt1 | contig 32969 bp, 33 predicted proteins | sample LakKiv1m_FD_114537 | JGI IMG/M metagenome (GOLD analysis project Ga0172375, IMG submission 114537) | Freshwater microbial communities from Kabuno Bay, South-Kivu, Congo - kab_092012_11.1m | ecosystem: Environmental > Aquatic > Freshwater > Lake | place: Democratic Republic of the Congo... | reverse complement strand
GATTTTCTCCTGGAGGCGACCCCTGCGTGGGCAAGTATTACTTGGAGGCGTTTTAACATGTTATACCGCTTCTAAAGAGGCAAGATTCGTGCGCAGACCCGAGAGCTCCTGCTCGAATTCGGTCTTGCGCTGACGCTCTTTTTCTACGACTTCTTTGGGAGCCTTTGCGACGAAATTCTCATTGGATAATTTCTGTTCCAGGGATGACGTAAAACGTATGACCTCTTCTATACGCGATTTCAGGCGGGCCTTTTCTTTATCCAGATCGATGACCCCTCCCAAAAGCACGAATAATTCTATGTCGCGTATAACACCCACAGCCGCCTGAGCAGGCCTTGCCAGATCTATCTCTATCTTCATCTCTCCTACCCTGGCTAAACGCTGGATATAAGAAGCGTTGGTCTCAAGCGTCTTCTTGTCCTGCTTGTTCGACACCTTGACGGCGATGTTCACGAGTTTCGCGGGCTCTATCCTCCAGGACGAGCGGATGTTCCGGACAAGCTGTATCATGTCTATCACGAGCGCCATCTGCGTATCGGCCTTCCTGGAAACAAATGCCTTCTGGAAATGCGGCCACGGGCTGATCATTATCGACTCAAGATCACGCTCCCTGGGCAGCTTCTGCCATATTGTCTCTGTTATGAACGGCATGATCGGATGCAGTACCCTCAAGCTCTTCTCAAGGACTTTATAGAGAGTGATCTGGGTATGCGTCTCGTCTATGGTCAACTTCGCCAGTTCCAGGTACCAATCGCAGTATTCATGCCATAAAAAATCATATATGCGGTTAGCGGCATCATTTATCTTATAACTCTCGATAGACCTTGTGAATCCCTGGAGCGCCTGATAAAAACGGCTTAGTATCCATCTGTCGGCCAGCGAAAGGGACGGATCTTTGGCCATTTGGCACAGGTCCGCTTTAACGGCATCGGTCTTCAGGTTCATCAAAACGAACCTAGAGGCGTTCCATAATTTATTCGCGAAATTGCGGCCGATCTCGAACTTCTGGGGCGACAGGTAGACATCCTGCCCCTGGGCTGTTATCGAGATAATGCTGAACCTGAGAGCGTCAGAACCAAAGTCGCGTATTATATCCAGAGGATCTATGATATTGCCGAGCGATTTGGACATCTTTGTCCCTGTATCATCCCGGACCGTCCCATGTATATATACGTCCTTAAATGGTATAGTTTTTTTGAATTCCAGGCCTGCCATTATCATGCGCGCAACCCAAAAGAAAATGATCTCCTGGGCGGTTACGAGCGTATTGGTCGGATAAAAATATTTAAGTTCCTCTGTCTCTTCGGGCCATCCAAGCGTCGAGACCGGCCAGAGCCACGAGCTGAACCATGTATCAAGGACATCCGGGTCCTGTTCTATCTCTGTCGAACCGCAGTGCGGGCATTTTTCAGGTTTGCTTTTAGAAACGATTATTCCCGACTTGCCGCCTCCGCATTTCTTACAGTAATAAACCGGTATCCTGTGCCCCCACCATATCTGTCTGGAGATACACCAATCGCGTATATTCTCCATCCAGTTAAGATAGACCTTTGTCCAACGTTTCGGATAGAACTTTATCTCGCCTTTTTTTACGGCTTCGATCGCGGGTTTTGCCAGAGGCTTCATCCTGACGAACCACTGCGGCGACAGCCTAGGCTCGACCATCGTGTGGCAGCGGTAACAATGGCCAACCGCGTGGCGGTGCGGTTCGGACCTCACAAAAAGGTGCATCTGCTTAAGCTCTTCTATTATCGCCTCGCGCGCCTCCAAACGGTCCATGCCGTCAAAATCCGAGTCAGGCAGCCTGATCGTAGCGTCATCATTCATTACGTTGATCGATTCCAGGCCGTGCTCCGCGGCAAGCTCGAAGTCGACAGGATCATGCGCAGGCGTCACTTTAAGCGCGCCTGTACCGAATTTCATATCCACTTTTTTATCGAAGATCACTTTTAGTTCGCGGTTAACGATCGGCAGAATTATGGAAGCGCCCTTCAAATGCTTATACCGTTTATCTTTCGGGTTCACGCATACCGCGACATCGCCGAGCATGGTCTCAGGCCTTGTCGTCGCGACGACCACGTATTCCTCAGTGCCCTTTACCGGATATTTGATGTGGTACAGCATCCCGTCCACATCGCGATGTTCCGCCTCTTCGTCGCTCAGAGCTGTCTTACAACGCGGGCACCAGTTTATGATATAATGCCCTCTGTAGATAAGGTCTTTTTCATACAGCCTTACAAATACCTCAAGGACCGATCGGGAAAGCCCTTCGTCCATGGTAAATCTTGTTCTGTCCCAGTCGCACGAACAGCCGATCTTCTTCAACTGGCTTATGATGGTCGAGCCGTACTGGTCGCGCCATCTCCAGACCTCTTCGAGGAACTTCTCACGGCCGAGATCTTCTTTTTTCCTGTTCTCTTTCATGAGTTTTTTCTCGACGACATTCTGCGTGGCTATGCCGGCATGGTCCGTCCCGGGCATCCATAGCGCCTCGAACCCGTTCATGCGCTTATATCTGACAAGGATATCCTGTATGGTGTTATTGAGGGCGTGCCCCATGTGAAGGATGCCGGTTATGTTCGGCGGCGGTATTACTATGGTATACGGCTTCTTATTTGGATCAGGCCTGGCATGAAAGAATTTCTTCTCTTCCCAGAATTTATATACTCCGTCCTCGATCTCGTGAGGATTATACGCTTTCGGCAGTTCAGACATGGCTTTTTATGATTTGCTTTCTTTGGAATCCTTGAGGAGTTTATATTCGACCGAATCGACCAGCGCCGACCAGCTCGCCTCAATGATATTCTCGGATACGCCTATGGTCCACCAGGTATCTTTTTTGTCCTGGGACTGGATCAGCACCCGGACCTTTGCCGCAGTTCCGGCCTTCTCATCCAGAACACGCACCTTGAAATCGGCCAGGTGCATATCCGAAAGTTTCGGATAAAAATCCTTGAGGGCTTTTCTAAGCGCGCTGTCAAGCGCGTTCACGGGGCCGTCACCTATAGCGGCCGTATGTTCGACCTTCTTGCCTACTTTTACCTTTATGACAGCTTCCGATGTGACCCGGTGCTTTTCTCTTTTCTCTATAATGACCCTGAAATCTATAAGTTTGAAAAAATCCCTGAACTCTTTCATGGCGCGCCTCATAAAAAGCTCAAGGGACGCTTCCGCGGATTCGAAATGATATCCTTCATGCTCAAGTTTCTGGAGCATCTTCAATATCTTCTGGTCGTCGGCCTTTGTCATGTCAAGCCCCAGGTCGATCTCTTCAGCCTTTTGGGCAATCCCGGATTTCCCTGACAGTTCCGAGATCAAAAGGCGGCGCCGGTTACCTACTCTCTCAGGATCGACGTGCTCATACGAAAGGGGGTTTTTCATGATCGCGTTTATATGCACCCCCGCCTTATGCGCAAATGCCCGCCTTCCTACAAAAGGCTGGTTATCTTCCTGGCGCATGTTGCTGATATCGGCTACAAAATACGATACCTCGGTAAGGTCCTTCAGCGCGAAATCAGTGACGCAGTCAACGCCCATCTTAAGTTTCAAATTGGCAATGATCGATACAAGGTTAGCGTTACCGCATCTTTCGCCGTATCCGTTTATTGTGCCCTGCACGTGGGAAGCGCCGGCCTGGACTGCAGCTATGGAATTGGCGACAGCCATCTCTGAATCATTATGCGTATGGATCCCGACCGGTACCCTGATAGTCTTAACTACATCCTCGATTATGTCGAAAACCTGGAATGTCAATGTGCCGCCGTTAGTGTCGCAAAGCACTATGCGCTCGGCTCCGCCGTTCTCGGCTGCCTTAAGGCATTTTACGGCATATTCCCTGTTACCCTTATATCCGTCGAAAAAGTGCTCGGCGTCAAATATGACGAACCTCCCTTTCGAGCGCAGGAACCTTACGGATTCCTCGATCATCTTCAGGTTCTCATCAAGGCTGGACTTCAATATCTCGCGCACATGCAGGTCCCATGTCTTGCCGAATATCGTTATGACCTCAGCCTCTGAGGCAAGCAGCCCCGCGAGCACCTTATCCTGGGCGGCCTTTGCATCCGCTCGCCTTGTGGACCCGAACGCGGCCACCTTCGATGTCTTAAGGCTGAGCTTCCTGACCTTATCAAAGAACGCGATATCTTTCGGGTTCGTCCCGGGCCATCCTCCTTCGATATAATGGATCCCTATCTCATCCAGTTTCTCTACGACCCTTAACTTATCGTTCACAGAAAAAGAGATCCCCTCGGTCTGGGCCCCGTCACGCAAAGTCGTATCATAAAGCTCGATGTAATTCATTTTATTTCTTTCCCAGGTCGAACGCCTTATGTATAGCGCGCGCAGCCTTTTCGCCGTTAATCTTTTTTACGACGCAGGAGATCTTTATCTCGCTGGTCGATATCATCTCGATATTAATGTTCTCATCCGCCAGCGCCTTGAACATCTTTGCCGCCACGCCGGAATGACTGCGCATGCCTATGCCTATCGCAGACACCTTTGCCATCTCCTCATCATATGTAACGCCTTTGGCCCCGATCTCCTGGCACACCTTATTCGTGACTTTAAGCGTCTTCGCGATCTCTTCTTTTGGAACGGTAAAAGAAACGTCAGTCGCTCCTGTGCGAGAAACGTTCTGGATTATCATATCGACGTTAATGCTCGCCTCTCCAAGCATCTCAAAGAGCCTGGCGGCCGCGCCGGGTTTATCAGGCACATCGCAGACCGTCACTTTCGCCTCGTTCTTCGTTAACGTAACACCGCTTACCAGAACATCTTCCATGGTCTTTACCTCCTTAGAAATGATGGTGCCGTCCTTATCGGAAAAACTGCTGCGGACGTGTATCCTGACACCGTATTTACTGGCTGCCTCGATGCTGCGCGCCTGAAGGACCTGTGCTCCTGAGGATGCCATCTCAAGCATCTCCTCATAACTGATCTGCTCTATCTTCTTCGCATCCTTGACGACCCTGGGGTCGGATGTATAAACTCCGTCAACGTCGGTATTCATCTCGCAGACCGAAGCCTTCAGCACCGCGGCAAGCGCAACAGCGGTCATGTTCGACCCGCCTCTGCCGAGAGTCGTTATCTCGTGATCCGGAGTTATCCCCTGGAACCCGGCAACGATCACTATCTTGTCCTTATCCAGCTCGGCTTCTATACGTTTTGCATCGACCCCTTTTATCCTGGCTTTTGTATGCACATGGTCTGTCATTATGCCTACCTGGGCCCCGGTAAAAGATATGGCTTCTTTACCAAGCTTATGGATCGCCATTGCGAGCAGCGCGCTCGAGACCTGCTCCCCTGTAGCCATAAGCATATCCAGTTCGCGTTCCCGTGGTTCTTTAGTGATCTTGAATGCAAGTTCTATCAGATCGTCCGTAGTATCACCTAAAGCGCTTACCACGACCACGACCTTATGCCCTTTTTTCTTAGTGGCCACGACGCGCTCGGCGACACTCATTATGCGGTCGATGTTGGCGACGCTGGTGCCGCCATATTTCTGTACGACTACATCCGTGGGCATCTATATTTACCTCTCTCCCGCCTCAAGACGGAACAAATAATTCATCAGCTGGCATCCCTGTCCTATGGCAAACTCGCTCTCCCGCGCGGATAACTCGTTAAAGGCCTTTTGCTTGCCGGGCTTGATACCTTTACCCGTGACCGCGAACGGGACCGGTTCCTCTGTATGCGATCTTAGGCTGACAGGGGTCGCATGGTCAGGCAGGACCATGATGCGAAAATCGTCGCGGGACTTCATAGCCTCATATATCGTTCCTACGACCGATCTATCGAAATTCTCTATCGCGGCGATCTTGGCCCTGACATCGCCGTTATGTCCTGCCTCGTCCGGCGCCTCGACATGAACGAAGACAAAGTCCTTTTTATCGAGGGCCTTAAGCGCGTACTCGGCCTTCCCTTTAAAATTGGTGTCATAATATCCCGTCACTCCCGGCACCCTGATCACTTCAAGGCCGATCAATTTCCCAACGCCGTTGACCAGGTCGACAGCCGAAATGACCGCTCCTTCTACGCCGAACATCTCCAGGAATGACTGCATGTCCGGCCGTATGCCATGGCCCCAAAGCCATATCATGTTCGCCGGATTTTCTCCAAGGTCGATCCTGACCTTATTTACATCGTGTCCCAAAAGTACTTTCTTTGATCTCTCCATAAGATCCAGTATGACCTCAGAGCCTTTACCTGAAGGCAGGTACTTTGTTATCTCTTTGCCGGTTATATCGTGAGGAGGGGTGCACTTTATCTTGCACATACGCTCCGCTTCTTCTCTGCTGCCGGCATTCATGACCATCAGGTGCCTATAGCTGACCCCGGGATGGAACTTTATGGAATTAGTGCCTAAACGCTTATTTATTTCTTTTATGAGAATAACGCTCTCTTTAGTCGTTATATGTCCTGCGCTATAGTCTACCATCTTGCTATCGCTGACGGTCACAGTATTACATCTGAAAGCGACATCGTTCTCTCCCAGCTCAATGCCCATATTAGCCGCCTCAAGCGGCCCTCTGCCTTTAAAATATTTACGCGGGTCATATCCAAGGATAGAAAGATTAGCTATATCGCTACCCGGGGTCATGCCGGCCGGAATGGTGCTTACGAGCCCTATCCTCCCGTTAGATACGATCATATCCATATATTTTGTATTAGCCGCCTCAAGGACTGTCTTATTATCCAGTTCCTTTAACGGCCTGTCGGACATACCGTCCCCTACGAGCAATATATACTTCATGCCGCCTTGATCTCCTTTACAACAGACTTATACGAGGCATCTATCACTTTTGGTTTCTGGACACTGGCAATAGCCCTGTCAGGGTCCTTAAGACCATGGCCTGTGAGTATGCAAACGATCTTAGCTCTCCGTTTAAAATATCCCTGTTTCGCTTTCTTAAGGACCCCTGCCACGCTCGCCGCAGAAGCCGGCTCGACAAATACCCCTTCTTTAGAAGCAAGTAATTTGTATGCTTCCAGGATTTCATCATCCGTGACCATGTCGATCAGCCCGCCGGATTCATCGCGCGCGGCTTCCGCTGATCTCCAACTGGCCGGATTACCTATCTTGATGGCCGTAGCTATGGTCTTCGGGTCCTTAACGACTTCTCCGCGGACTATCGGCGCCGATCCGGCAGCCTGAAAGCCTATCATGACAGGAAGTTTTTTTATCTTTGAAAGGTCCCTGTATTCTTTATATCCTTTCCAATACGCAGTGATATTTCCTGCGTTACCAACCGGTATCGCGTGAAAATCAGGCGCTTCTCCCAGCACATCGCATATCTCAAAAGCTCCGGTCTTTTGGCCTTCAATGCGGAAAGGATTTATAGAATTCACCAAAGTTATAGGAAGATTGGATGTGATCTCGCGGACCAGTTCCAACGCGTCGTCGAAATTGCCTCTAACCGCAAGTACCTTTGCCCCATGGATCATTGCCTGGGCCAATTTCCCGAGCGCGATCGATCCCTCAGGGATCAGGACAATACATTTTATACCGGCCTTCGCGCAGTACGCCGCGGCCGAAGCAGAAGTATTGCCTGTAGACGCGCACATCACGGCCTTCGCTCCATGTTCCAGAGCCTTGGATATAGCCATGGTCATGCCGCGGTCTTTAAAAGAGCCCGTGGGATTCAACCCTTCGTACTTCAAATATACTTCGGCTCCCCCGCCGACTATCCCGCTTATATGGTTCGCCTTGATAAGCGGTGTGTCCCCTTCTTCAAGTGAAATAATGGGCGTTTTCTTTGTTACCGGAAGATGCTTTTTATATCTCTCGATTATACCCATGCAGCCGCCTGTCCTTATTTTTCTATCCTGATCTTTACGGTCTTGCCTTTTACGAATTTAAGCCTGTCGATAGATCCGAGCGCCTTGTTCATATCAGCCTCTTTGGCCTCATGCGTCAGCATGACCAAAGGCACGAACTGGCCCTGTTTTCTTTCTATCTGCGACACCGTCGCAACGCTTATCTTGTTCTTTGCCAAAATGCTTGAAATAGAAGCCAGCACACCGGGTTTATCTATGACCTGGAACCGGATATAATAACGGCTTACCAGGTCGCCTATCTTGTCTATTTTTTCCGCGCTGCCGGAATAGTGCGGTATCCTGAAAGGGCTGCTGGTGCCCGAGAGCCCGACATTGCGTGCGATATCCATGATATCGCTGATAACCGAGCTGGCCGCAGGGTAGCGCCCCGCGCCTTTACCATAAAGCATCGACTCTCCGGTCATGTCGCCTTTAATGAATACGGCGTTGTCCTCGCCTTTTACAGAACTTATCAGGTGTTCCACAGGGACCAAAGTAGGATGAACACGCAGCTCAAGAGATCCCGCGTGTCGCTTGCCGATAGCAAGGAGCTTAATATCATATCCCCACTGCCTGGCGTATATCATGTCCTGCAGATCGATATCCCGAATACCCTCGACAAATATATCTTGGGGTTTTACATATTTACCAAAAGCAAGCATCGCGAGTATGCAGAGCTTATGGCAAGCGTCATGCCCGTCTATATCCAAAGTCGGATTGGCCTCTGCCAGCCCTTTTGACTGAGCCTCTTTGAGCGCCTGGCCCATAGAGCATTGTTTTTCAGACATCATGCTCAATATATAATTACAGGTCCCGTTCACGATGCCGTACAAAAGCCCTATCTTATTGGCGGCAAAACTTTCGTTAAGCACCTTTATGATCGGCATTGCGCCGCAGACGCTTGCCTCAAAACCGATCGAGCATCCAAGCTGCTCGGCGATCTCAAAAAGCTCTTTTCCGAATTCCGCTATCAGGGCTTTGTTGGCGGTCACTATATGCTTCCCGTTACAAAGCGCGCCTATCACAAATTCATTCGCCGGATGTATGCCGCCGATCAATTCGACCAGCACATCAATATTCACGTCATCTATGATATCTTCGGCGCTTTTGGCAAGCAGGCTCTGGGGGATACGAAGCGCTTCTATCTTTTTCTTATCGGCGTCGTAAACCCTCACCAGCGATACCGACACGCCGGTCTTTTGTGATATGATATCTTTTTTATCGAGCAGTGCGCGCGCAACTCCGCCGCCTACTGTACCGAGACCGATAATACCTACGTTTACTTTTTTCATCGCATCCTCAGGTCCCTTTTAAAGGGGGTAAGTTATCCCAAAATAAGAACATGGCTCAGATCTCTCAAACCCTTCTGGTTTTCGAGATCTTCGCGCATTTATTTTGGGACGGTTCGCCTGCCTTTAAGGCAGGCGAACCGGTGGTCGGGGCGAGCGGACTTGAACCGCTGACCTCTTGCACCCCAAGCAAGTGCTCTAGCCAAGCTGAGCCACGCCCCGAAAATTCTTATATTTTTATTCACTCTTCTTCGCCCGGGTCATGAGTTCACGGACCGCGGCGCGGGGTTTTTTCCTCTCATAAATAACTTTATATATCTGTTCCACTATCGGCATCTCGACTTTATATTTTCTGCAAAGTTTATACGCGGATTTCGTAGTAGCGACACCCTCTACAACCATCTTTGTCCGGGCCAATACATCCTTAACGCTCTTCCCCTTGCCTATGGCTTCGCCGAAGCAGCGGTTGCGGGAATGTTCGCTCATACAAGTTGTGGCCAGGTCTCCTACTCCCGTAAGCCCCATGAACGTCTCGGGCTTTGCGCCCATTTTCACGCCCAGCCTGGCTATCTCGACCAGACCGCGGGTCAGGATGGCCGCCTTTGTATTTGTGCCGAACCCCATGCCGTCCGATATGCCTGCAGCTATAGCGATAATATTCTTAAGCGCTCCGCCTATCTCGACCCCTATGACATCGTCTGTTGTATAAACGCGGTAATTCTCTGTTGAAAAGATCTCCTGCAGTTCCCTGGCCAAACGATCATCATAGGACGAAATAACGCAGGTCGTGGGAATACCCTTTACGACCTCGTAGGCGATCGTAGGCCCTGAAAGTACCGCCAGTTCCACATCGCCCAGCTCTTCCCTCACTATCTCTGAAGGCTGCTTTAAAGACGATGTCTCTATGCCTTTGACAACGCTTACAATAGGTTTATCTTTTATGAACCTGACCTTCTTTAGGACCCCCCTTAAATATTGGCACGGGACCGCGAGAATATAGTAATCGGCTCCTTTTATGCGTTCAAGGTCTCCGGTAACAGCTATGCCTTTTGGAAGTTTCAGCCCGGGAAGGAATTTTTTATTTTCCCTGGTCTTATCCACTACTGCGGCATATTCAGGGAACGCGCTCCATATGATACAATTATATCCTTTATTATTTAATAATAATGCGAGCGTAGTACCCCATCCGCCATCGCCTATGACAGCTATCTGTTTACGAGACATAGTGGAAAAAGTTTAGCACATCAAAGGTATGGAGTCAATAAAAATGGGAGCGCCTCCACAGCGCTCCCATAAAAAGTCCCTTCGTAAAAAAATTAAGTTTAGTTACGGGGCTTTTTGAGTAGACGAAAATGCCTCTCCACCAGGCCGAGCTGCCGCTCGATCGAGTGGAGCCTGAAGAACACGATCATGACAAGGATCGTGTGCGAAAAATTCCTGATCTGGTCTAGATATTGATGCATGATTAACACACTTTCTCTGTTTTGGGGCCTTTGATCTCCATCCTTAGACAATGCAGATACACTATATTATAAACATCACGTCCAACTACTATATAAAACGATCCCTTTGCCTTGCACAGGACCGTACTGGTGTTGCTCATATTTGATTGTATTTTCATGATATGGAAATTCCGGTCGGTGGCTGTCTTACCTTCATTCTCTTTAAGCCATGTATTGAATTCTTCTTCTGACCCCATTGTCCTTATATCCTGAACAAAATAAAGCGAGCGCTTGGTTGTTTTGGAGACACATCCATTCTCTGCGATGATCTCCTCTATGCAAACCTCGCGTTTATGCGCTGCGCTGAAATATCTGTTTTTGAAGGTTACTTCTCTCATGACATCCTCTGTAAATACTTTTTAAATCTTTTTAGTTTCACCCATTTAAAAATATTCCTTTTCGGAATTCTATAGTGAGTATGCCCGACCCTCAACTGAAAGTCAATACCCTGTAACTAACTTTTTTATTACTTTACGGAATGGCCCTAGAAAAGCTTCTTTTCCCGGCCGCGGAGCAGACGTTTGACATTTGCGCGATGCTTGTACACGTCGAGCAAACAGATGACCGCTAAAAAAATAACCAGTTCTATCCTGACCTTAAAGATAAAACCGAATATCGGCAAAGAGATGCCTGCCAGGATAGAAGCAAGCGAAACGATCCTCACAGCGACGAACAATAAAAACCACACGATGAACGCGCCAAGCAGGACATTAGGAGCAAGGATCAACAGGACTCCGGCGGTCGTTGCTACCCCCTTCCCTCCCCTAAAACCCAGGAAGATAGGCCATACATGCCCAGCTATAACTGAAATAGCGATCAAAAGGCTGGCGGTGAATTCATACCCCGGCCGGACATCCGGGTTAGCGCAAACCAGAGGCATATAATATGTCGCCAACGCGCCTTTCGCTATATCTATTATCATTACCACGGCCCCTGCGACAAAACCCATGGTACGATAGACGTTAGTCGCGCCGACATTACCGCTTCCAACCATGCGTATGTCAATGCCCCTGGTGATCTTCGCGACTATGTAGGCTGTCGGGATAGATCCTATTAGATATGCTGCTATCATGCCCAAAAAAATTATTATCACTCACATCCTCCTTGAGCTTTTTCTGCCTGTATTGTCCCGTTCAACATACGGCTCCCGATAACGACATATTCTATACCAGACACCACGGTCCCTGCAACCATTATATTCCATAAAATAGGCGCATGCTTAAAACGCACAAGAAGGGCTAAAAGCGTGCTCATCTGAAGGAATGTCGTCACCTTGCCGAATACTGTCGGTTTAATGTCGATGCTCCCCTTCAAAAGGATAATAAGGAGCGAGCCTAACAAGATAATGGCATCGCGGGATATGACAATGACAGGCACATAAGGCGGCAAGGCTATGGCGCCGTGCAAATTCTTAACTATTACAAAACATAAAAAACCGCTCAAGACGAGAAGCTTGTCAGCGATAGGATCCAGCATAGCGCCTAGAGAAGTCTTCTGATTAAAACGGCGCGCGATGAACCCGTCCACCGCGTCGCTTGCTGCGGCCGCCAGAAAAACAAAAAGCGCAAGCGCCAGTTTTCCATATAGAACGAAGGATATGAATAACGGCACGAGCAATATCCGGGTAATAGTTATTTTATTCGCCAGGTTCATTATTTACGATATAAGTTTTATCCTGTTCAACGGCCACCAGATCACGAACACCTTACCTGTAAGATTCTTCTTAGGTATAAATCCCCAATAACGGGAATCAACCGAGTTTGCGCTGTTATCTCCACAAGCAAAGAACGAATCCTTAGGCACTGTGATCGTCTCACCTTCTTTGCCATAGTCTCCGCAGTTAAAATAGGTAAAAGTGGTTATAACGCTCGGTTCCTTGAGCGGCTTACCATTCACTATCAATTCACCGTCCTTGATCAACACAGTGTCCCCCGGGAGGCCGACGAGGCGTTTTACCAGGAACCGCGGGGTATACCATTTTAAGAACTTTTTATCCTTGTCATAGAACACAGGCCCCATCAAACGTTTGTACTGACCTGCCGGCTCAGGGTATTCAGGGTCGGTCACGGACTGAAATACGATAATATCACCCCTCTCGGGATCCCGCACCTTAGGCAGCCGGTAATCGCAAAAAGGGATCTTTGCGCCGAACAGGAATTTATTAACAAATATCCGGTCCCCAACCTGCAGGGTCGGATACATGGACGTGGACGGTATTTTGAACGGCTGGACTATAAATACCCGTATGAGACTTGCTATCACTATCGCTATAACGAACGGGTATACCCACTCATCTCTCCAGTAAAGCCATGTGCTGAACTTGCTTTTCATGTACCTTTCCTTTCTCTGTTATACTTTAAGCGCTGCAAAGAACGCTTTTTGTGGTATCTCGATCTTCCCGAACTGCTTCATCTTCTTTTTGCCTTCTTTTTGCTTCTCCCACAATTTACGCTTACGCGTTATGTCTCCGCCGTAGCATTTGCCTACAACATTTTTGCCGACGGCGCTGACATCCTCTCTCGCGATTATCTTTCCGCCTATCGCGGCCTGCAGGGCTATCTTGAAAAGATGCTTCGGGATCTCATCTTTCAGCACCTTCACCACGGCCCTTCCGCGGAATTCGGCCTTATCCCTGAACACCAGGCTGCTCAGCGCGTCGCAAATCTCCCCGTTTATCAGGATATCCAGTTTGACTATCTCGGTCCTTCTGTAATCCATGAATTCATAATCCATGGACCCGTACCCCTTTGTCATCGACTTGACCTTGTCATAGAAGTCGGTAATGATCTCGCTTAAAGGCATCTCGAATATCACCCGCGCTTTTTCCGCGTCGAGGAACTCATTTGAAACATACTCTCCGCGTTTCGCCTTACAAAGCTCGATGATATCGCTCAAATATAATTTAGGGAACATGACATAGACCTTGACATACGGCTCCTCGACGAACTCGACGTTGTGCGGTTCTGGATATTTCGTCGGGTTATCAATATCCACTACCTGTCCGCCGTTCATGTGGACCTTGTACACTATCCCAGGGGTCGTAGATATAACGCTCAGGTCGTACTCCCTTTGAAGCCGTTCCTGTATGATCTCCATATGAAGCAGCCCGAGGAATCCGCATCTAAAGCCGAACCCCAGAGCTGCCGAGGTTTCAGGTTCGAACATGAACGACGCGTCGGATAGTTTAAGCTTCTCCATAGCGTCTTTCAGCGAATCATAATCCCCCACGTTGACGGGATATATCCCGCAAAATACCATCGGGTTCACTTTTTTATAACCCGGCAGCGCGCTTTGGGCCGGCTTATCCACGCGCGTTATGGTATCGCCTACGACCACGTCTTTGGCGTCGCGGATGTTACAGACGATGTATCCTACTTCACCGCAGACCAGCGACTGGACGCTCTCCGGTTTCGGATTGAAGATACCCGTCTCTTTGACCTCGTATTTATTGCCTGTATTCATAAGATAGACGCTCATGCCGGGCTTTATCTCCCCGTTCACTATGCGCACATACGTTATGACGCCTTTATAGGTATCGAATGCGGAATCAAATATCAGCGCCTGGAGCGGATTAGCGATATCTCCCGACGGCGGCGGAATACGCTCAACGACCGCTTCAAGTATATCCTGGGTGCCTATCCCCTCTTTTGCGCTGGCCAAGACTATCTTCTCGTGGGTAAGCCCGAGGATGTTCCGTATCTCATGCTCGGTCTTTGCGACATCGGCGTTCTGAAGATCGATCTTATTGATAATGGGAATGATCGTCAGATCATGCTCAATGGCAAGGTACAGGTTGGCTACCGTCTGCGCCTCTACCCCTTGGGTAGCGTCAACTAACAGGAGCACGCCCTCGCAGGCGCCTATGGATTTTGATACCTCATACGAAAAATCGACGTGCCCCGGAGTGTCGATAAGATTAAGATGATAGGTATTGCCGTCTTTAGCGGTGTATTTGATACGTATAGCGCTTGCCTTGATCGTGATACCGCGCTCTCGCTCCAGGTCCATGTCATCCAAAAGCTGGTCCCTGAATACGCGGTTATCTATCGCGTGCGTGAACTGTATAAGACGGTCCGCTAGAGTAGACTTACCGTGGTCTATATGCGCGATTATCGAAAAATTCCTGAAATATTTCTGTTCATACTGGGCCATGAATATTTACCTCGCCTCCACGACTTCCCACGTCCCTACGCCGGGCATTACATCCCACATGTCTTTTACATCGCGCCCTGAGCATATGCATTTTATAAGCGCGATCACTACTTCATGAGAGACTATGCCTACCGTCTGATCGCGGTGCTTATCGGTTATTTTTTTTACGATCCCTGCGATACGGTCTATCGCATCCTTTACGCCTTCGCCCTGCGGAGGCTTGGTCGCCAGCGGCGACGATTTCCAGATGCCGTACTGTTTCTTATGCCGCTTCTTTATATCTTCCAGGAATAGCCCCTGCCAGAGCCCCTGGTCCAGTTCGTTAAGTTCCTTGCGTTTATTCACTTTTAAACCGCACTGCTGGCCTATGATTTCCGCGGTCTGCATGCTGCGCAAAAGCAGGCTTGAATATAAAGCATCCATGTGTATCCGCGACAGCTCCTGACCTAGCTTAACGGCGGCGATCTTACCGTCATCATTCAACGGCACATCTATAGTGCCCTGGATACGCCGCACTTTGTTCCAATCAGTTATCGCACACCTTATCAGGATAAGACGCGTCATGGAGTTATATGCTTAAAGCGAATTTTTTGCCGAACTCGATCAGGGCGGATGCGTCTTTTTCGCTGTGCCCTTCTGAATAGACCCGGAGTTTAGGCTCTGTGCCGGACGGCCTCCACATGACCCAGGTCCCGTCCTCGAGTATGAATTTGAAACCGTCGAACGATTTAACAGATGCCACTTTCTTGCCCAGCACCGAACTGAACGGTTTTTTGGAAAGCGCGGCGAACAGTTTCTTTTTTTTGTCGGCTGAATATTTACAGTCAAACCTCTTATATATGAACACCCCGTACTTCTTATCGATATCCGCCAGTATAGCCTTCAATGATCGTTTACGCGCAGCCATCATCTCCAGTATCAGAAGCCCGGAAAGCGCACCATCCCGCTCAGGCAGCCATCCTTTAAAAGCCACTCCTCCGGTCTCTTCGCCGCCTATCAGGACATCTTCTTTGTTATATATGTCGCCGATATACTTAAATCCGACAGGCGTTTCATAGGTCTTCAGACCGTATTCGGCAGCGATCTTGTCTATCAGCGCAGTGCCGCATATGGTCTGAACGACCCCGCCGCGCAAGCCGCGGTTCTCCAAAAGGTATAAAAGCAGAAGGGTCATGACCTTATGGCCTGTAACAACGGTACCGTCCCCTGTTATGACCCCAAGACGGTCTGCGTCGCCATCCGTTGCCAGACAGACATCGTACCCGCCTTTTTTCACAATGTCACTGGTCGGCTTAAGATGCACCTCATTCGGCTCAGGGCTGCGTCCGCCGAAATACGTATCACGGGCATAGTTTATTGTCGTTACCTTATTGTTAGTTTTTTTAAGGATCGACTCTATATAAGTATTACCCGTGCCGTTCATGGTATCTACCAGGACTTTAAGCCCGCTTGATCTTAGGAGCTTCATATCGGCATATTTGACCACATGCGCCATATGGACCTTAGCGATATCTTCGCATATAAGCAGCTTTCCTTTGACAGCTGCGTCCCTATCCATGAACTTGGGGGCGGTCTTAAAAAGCCTTGTCTCCATATAGTCCGTTACCTCTTTGCCGACAGAACCGCCGAAATATCCCTTATACTTTATTCCGTTATAATAGCCCGGGTTATGGCTGGCAGTCACCATCACCCCGCCTATGAGATTTTTGTGCCTTATATTAAAGCTTACTGAGGGAGTCGGGACCGGCCTGTCCGACAACACTACCGGGATACCGTTACCGCAGAGCACGCAGGCTATGAGTTCGGCATATTTTTCCGACATAAAACGCGTGTCATACCCTATCACAACACCATATTTCTTCCCGAACAGTTCCGATCTCTTATTAGAGATCTTGGACTTTTCCCCCTTTACGTAATCCGCGACAGACTGGGCAACTGTCTTAACATTGTCAAAAGTGAAATCGTCGCTGATTATCGCTCTCCACCCGTCAGTACCAAAGCTTATCTTACTCACCTTTCAACCTCCTTATTGCGTATGCGTAATCACTTTCGCCGAACACAGCGGTTCCGGCTACGAGGACGTCGGCTCCGGCGTTCACAGCGTCCTTTGCAGTTACGGCATTTATCCCGCCGTCCACCTCTATGGTTTTATCGAATATCTTCCTTAAACCCTCTATCTTGGGCAGCATATCATACATAAATGTCTGGCCGCCGAAACCCGGCTCAACGGTCATAACAAGCACCAGGTCCACATGCCCCAGGAACGGTTTGAGCGCATCAAGTTTTGTCTTGGGCTTTATGGAGATGCCCGCTTTTTTGCCTTCGCCGTGTATCGCCTTGATGGTCTCCATCGCTTTATCGCAAGCCTCAACGTGAAAAGTTATGCTGTCGGCGCCGGCCTTGGCGAAGCCGGGCACGAATTTCATAGGGTCGTTGATCATAAGGTGCACATCAAAGAACCGTTCGCTTTTGGAACGCACCGATCTGACCACAGCCGGACCCATGGTAAGGTTCGGCACAAAAGCCCCGTCCATTATGTCAAAATGTATCCAGTCCGCCCCGGCCCTGTCAACGGCCGTTACCTCTTCCCCAAATCTCGAAAAATCCGCGCTCAGAACGCTGGGCGCGATCAAAACCTTTTTATCCTTATTCATTAGTTCTATCTCCTGCCTGAGGCGAACGTGTATATCCGCGCGATATCATCGGCTGTTATTATGCCCACAACAGCGCCGTCCCTGGTGACAGGCAGCGCCTTTACCTCATTGGACTGCAGCAATTCCTGCACGCGGTCCAGGGCATCGGATTCTGTTACTTTAGGAAGATCCTTCCTCATGACCGAAGATACAGGCGTGCCGACGCCGAATTTGTGTATGCCGTTAACGACATCATATCTGGTCACAAAGCCTGTCATGTTGTTATTACCGTCAAGCACAGGAAAATCTTCCTGACGGCTGTGGAACATAAGCTCCAGCACATTTGAAAGCGTGGCGGTCTCATTCACCGTAGCGTATTGCTGAGGCAGTACGTCCTTTACTCTGAACCTCCGCAAAAATGACTTAACATCGACCTGGAGCTCCTCGCTGGAAGCGGCCATATAAATAAATACCGCTATCACTAAGAGCATGATCCTGCCCTGGACCAGGCCAAAATAAGCGAAAAGGATCGCGAATGCGTGGCCGAAATTAACAGCGATCTTTGTAGCCCTGTGGAAACCGAACTTCTGGGCCAGAACAGAACGCAGGATCCTCCCTCCATCCATGGGAAAGGCCGGCAGAAGGTTAAACCCGGCAAGCATAAGATTTATCCAATATATCTCTGAAATTATGAATCCGGGATTATCCGTCAAAAGCACTCCTCCGAAGAGCGATCGGAAAGCGGCAAAAAAAACATCATGCCCCACCAGGTTTTTCAATGGAAAATAAAAGATCACTATGATAGCTATGTTGGTCATCGGGCCCGCCAGAGAGATAAGGAATTCCTGATACGGTTTTTCAGGCATCTTTGTCATGGAAGCGACCCCGCCTATAGGCAGGAGCGTTATCTCCCTGACCATGATACCGAACTTCCTGGCGACAAGGCTGTGGGCCAGCTCATGCAAAGTCACAAAAAAGAATACCGCCAGGATAAAAAAGAACCATTTCCCGAAAAAAAGCACGAGCAGCAGGAACGTCACATGTATCCTTATCGATATCCCGGCTACCTCGGCTATAGTGAACGAACCTCTCATAACCCTCCCGTTAGATCGTCGACCGGAAGCGACTTAAGGACCTTTTCAGGGCCTATCGCTGCTATGGTCATTATTCCGGGTTTGAATATCGAGTCGGCTATCCCTAAAAGCCGGCGCGAGGTCACCCTGTCTATCCGCGTGATGATCTCATCAAGGGCAGGGACGGTTTTTTCGGTCATGATCTTGTCACCAAGCCATAACATGCGGGAACTCGTCTCCTCCAGCATCAAAAGAAGCTGCCCTTTATAGAACTCTTTCGCCCTGTTAAGCTCTTCGTCGGATATAAGTTTATTTTTAATGATCTTCAGCTGACCGACGATCGCGGCCACGGTCTCCTCGACTTTAGAGTGGTCAACGCCGGCGTGTATCAAAAAAGCTCCTGTCTCTTCGTATTTCTTTACGGATGACGAAACATCGTAGCATAGGCCCCTTTTTTCCCTAAGTTCCTCGAAAAGCCGGGATGACATATTCCCGCCGATGATTATATTGAGCAGATTAAGCGCGTATCGTTCCTCGTCGCGGCGCCCGAAACTATGAAAACCTATGGAGAGGTTCGTCTGTTCCGTATCCTTGAAGTACATGCTCACGCATTTAGAGGTCTGCGCGCGGACGAACTTCTTGAACGGATAGATAGGCCGCTTAGTAAAAGGCAGGAAGGCTTTCTTGACCAGTTCAGTGAAAGTCCTGGTCTTTAGCTTGCCTGCGGCCACTACGGCTATGTTGGCCGGCTGATAAAATCTTTCTTTTACATCTACGAGGTCGCTCCTGAGCAGATTACTGACCGTTCCCTCGTCGCCGGCGAGAGGGAACCCCAGAGGGTGGTCCGGCCACATGGCAGAGGCAAGGACCTCCTGCACATAATTTGACGGCTGGTCCTTATACATCTTTATCTCTTCGCATATGACCTGCCGCTCTTTCTCAAGCTCAGTATCCTCTATAGTAGGATTAAGCACCATATCGCTCAGAACATCAAGCCCGAGCGCCGTGTAACGGTTAGGCACGCGGACAAGGTAACAGGTGACCTCTTCGCTGGTAAAACCGTTAAAATGACCGCCGACACCTTCTATATCCTCTTTTAGTTTCTTCGCATCGCGCGTTGTCGTGCCCTTGAATAGCATATGCTCAAGGAAATGGCTGACCCCGTTATTCTTTTTGTCCTCATACCGCCCGCCCATGCCGATCCAAATACCGATAGTGACCGATTCCATAAAAGGCATCTCAGACGTAATGACCCTTAAACCGTTAGGTAAGGTTATCTCTTCAAACATGGTCCCCTTCCTCCGGCCGCGGCCTGGAATCCAGGTACCCCTGCAAAATCAGCTGGGCGGCCAGTTTATCGATCTTTGTTTTGCGTTTCATCCGGGACGTGTTCGCTTCGATCATGATCCTTTCGACCTGTTTAGTCGTTAAACGCTCATCCCATAGATGCACCGGAAGTCCCAGCGCGGTTTTGAGCGTCTGGCTGAAGGTAATGGCTTCTTTTGCCTTGGGGCCTTCTGACCCGTCCATGTTGAGAGGAAGTCCAATGACGATCTCTTCAATATTATTAACCCGCACGATCTCTTTGACGGCGGCGACAACATCTTGTTCTGATGTCTTCTCTATATTCTCCAAACCCTGGGCGGTAATATTAAGCGGGTCACTTACAGCAACTCCTATCCTCTTAGTCCCCATATCCAGTCCCAGTATCTTCATAATATACCCAGCTCCTTTACGCGCTCAGCGCTTTCTTTTTTGCACACAAGCGTGCCGTTCGCGGTATGGACTACGACGGCGTCATCCATACCTATGACGCCGAGCATGCGGTCTTCCGCATTATAAATAAAAGAATTTCGCGTGTCAATAAGCCGCGCCCTGCCGAAAGCGTGATTCCCTGAACTGTCTTTCCTGAACATCTTATCAACGCTTTCCCAGGTCCCAAGGTCCTGCCACGCGGTATCAAGACGCACGCAATACAGGTCATTGAGCTTTTCGATCAACTGATAATCTATTGAAATATTATCCATCCTGCCGTATGCCGAGGCGGCGCAGCCCGGGTCCTTTTGTATCCTTAAAAGTTCTTTGTAAAGGCTCCCGGCGTGTTTTTGGAATAAAGATAATATGCTCCCCGCCTTAAAAATAAATATCCCGGCGTTCCAAAGATATCGTTTTGACCTGACGAACATCCGGGCTTTTGCAGATCCGGGTTTTTCCGTGAATCCCGCCGCCTTATAAAGGCCGGGAAGGCAGGCCTTGCCCATCTTAATATACCCATAGCCGGTCACCGGGCCCGCAGGAGCAATGCCAAGACAGACGACCGCTTCCCCATTGCTCTCGACAAACTTAACGGCTTTTCTTATGCCTGCCTGAAAAAGTTTAGTGTTCTCGAAATAGGCGTCGCTCGGCAGGACAATAAGCACATCATCAGGGTCTGCTTTTATTGCCGCCAGGCCGACCGCGCTGGCGGTGCTCCGTCCGAAAGGCTCTACTATTATGTTCTTAGGGGGGATGCCTTTAACCGCTCTTCTCAGTGCCTTGCTCTGCGTCTTATCAACTACAAAAAGAGTAGCTCCTTTTCCGACCAAGCCGTTAAGCCTGCCGACGGTCTGTACAACAAGGGTCCCTTTCCCCGCGATCGAAACAAAAGCCTTGGACAACCCTTTTTTTGAAAGCGGCCATAACCGCGCGCCCTTCCCTCCTACCAGTATTACCGCGTATACTTTATTTTTCATGCCTTTTAGTCTTTTTTCCCTTTGACCGCCGTTGAAAGGCTGCCGGCGAATTTTCCGACCTGCCTGACCAGTCCGCTCTTACCCAGGTTCTTTTCTATGACGCGTATTACCGCGCTTCCGACAATGACGCCGTCGGCATAACGCGCGATATCCCTGGCCTGATCCGGGGTTGATACACCGAATCCGACGCAAACAGGTTTGTCAGTAACTTTCTTTATGCGCCTTACGTTCGCCGCGATATCCCCTGAGGCGGCATTTTTAGCTCCGGTCACTCCTGTCAGTGATACGTAATAGACGAACCCGGTAGCCGCCCGCGTGATCTTCTTAAGACGATCGGCCCTTGTCGTAGGCGCCGTAAGAAGGATCACGGAAAAATCACGTTCTCTGCCAAGGCGCGAAAGCTCATCCGATTCTTCTGCCGGCAGGTCAGGCACTATCGCGCCGTCTATCCCTGCTGCTTTCGCGTCGTTAACGAACTTCTTAAGGCCGTACTTAAAGATCGGATTGTAATATGTCATGACCGTGACCGCGGCAGTTACCTTGCCCTTTAATGACCTGACCATGCTAAGTATGGACTGTATGGTCGTGCGGCTTCCAAGCGCCCGGTTCGACGCAGCCTGTATGACCGGCCCGTCTGCCATAGGATCAGAGAACGGTATCCCCAGTTCAATTATGTCAACACCCCGTCTGTCGAGTTCAAGGACGATCCGCTTTGTCGTAGCGATATCCGGGTCCCCGGCGCACACGTAGACGATAAGTGCTTTTTTCCTGTTCTTGCGCAGTTCCGAAAATTTGGTCTCTATTTTGTTCATCATTCGTCCTTCATCTTTATCGCGCCGCGGATTATATCGAGGTCTTTATCCCCTCTGCCTGAAAGTGATACGATCATAAGAGAGCGCCTGCCTAGACGCTTGGCCAGCTTCATAGCATAATAGATGGCATGCGAAGATTCAAGCGCAGGGATTATCCCTTCCACCTTACACAGCGTCTGAAATCCTTCTAAGGCTTCTTTGTCGGTCACGGACACATAATCAGCGCGGCCGGTCCTTTTGTAGAACGAGTGCTCAGGTCCGACACCCGGATAATCGAGCCCGGCTGAAATGGAATGAGCTATGGCTATCTGTCCGTCTTCTCCCTGCAGCACATAACTGCGCGAGCCGTGAAAAACCCCGACAGATCCCTGGGATATGGTCGCGGCGTGTTTGCCGGTCTTTATGCCCAAACCGCCGGCCTCGACGCCGACGAATTTGACGCGTTTGTCGCCGTAAAATTCGTGGAAAAGCCCCATGGAGTTACTGCCGCCTCCCACGCACGCAACAAGATGATCAGGCAGCCTTCCCTCGACCCGCAGTATTTCCCTGCGGGCCTCCCGGCCTATCACAGACTGAAAATCCCGCACGATCTCAGGGAACGGGTGAGGCCCGGCGCAGGTGCCGAATATATAATGTGTTGTGGCGACGTTCGAGACCCAGTCCCGCATAGCCTCGTTTATCGCATCCTTCAGCGTCTTTGAGCCGCTGTCAACAGGTTTGACACGGGCGCCCAAAAGCCTCATACGGTAAACATTCAGGGCCTGCCGGTGCACATCCTCCCGTCCCATGTAAATATCGCATTTAAGCCCGAATAGCGCCGCAACAGTAGCCGTCGCGACACCATGCTGGCCTGCCCCTGTCTCCGCTATGATACGTTTTTTGCCCATACGGAGCGTAAGGAGCGCCTGGCCCAGGGTATTATTTATTTTATGCGCCCCGGTGTGAAGAAGATCTTCGCGCTTCAGATATATCTTTGCCCCGCCCAGCTTCTTAGTAAGCCTCTCAGCGAAGTAGAGCGGCGTCGGCCTGCCGGCGTACTGAGCCAGATAATAATTCAATTCATCCCTGAATTTCTTGTCTTTTTTGGCGAGCCTGAATTCACGATCAAGCTCAGAAAGAGCGGCCATCAAAGTTTCAGGCACGAACATGCCTCCGAACTCGCCGAAGTATCCTTTTTTATCTGGCCGCATTTATAAATCCCTCCATCAGGGCATGATCCTTTTTACCGGGAGAGCTCTCTACCCCGCTGGCGATATCGACCGCGTAGGGGTTGACCTTCCTGACAGCTTCCCGGACATTCCCGGGATTAAGCCCTCCTGCAAGAAATAACGGTTTCTGGAATGTCCTGCCGCTTACAATATCCCAATCAAAAGCGATACCTGTCCCTCCCGGCATACCTTCTTTAAAAGTATCGAATAGGATAAAATCGACCATCGGATATTTATCCAGAACGCTGAAATCAAAACCTTTTTTTATCTTGAACGATTTTATGATGATAATACGCTTACGAAAAACCTTTATCATCTCGTTAATATATTCAGGCCCTTCGTCGCCGTGCAGCTGGAGCGCGTCCAGCCCCGCCGCGCGCGCTATCCTTGCCACTTCGGCAATAGGCTGATCAAGGAATAGCCCGACCTTTTTGGAGCTGCCCTTAAGCCCGTCCACTATCCGCTCGCACGCTGGCAGCGTAATGACCCTGAGACTCTTGTCGAAAAAGACAAAGCCCAGATAGTCCGCCCCAAGCTCTTCGGCCTTGCGGGCATCTTCCACATTTGTTAAACCGCATATTTTGACTTTGGCCATTGCGCCCTATTCAATGTTAGGCAATTCAGACAATGCCTCATTTATCGCGTCTTTGGGATATTCGTAATCCTTAAGTTTTCCGCTAAGATAATTATCATACGCGGTCAGGTCAAAATGCCCATGCCCGCTGAACATGATAACGATACATTTCTTTTTATTCTCCGCCTTGCACTTCAAGGCCTCGTCAATACCGGCCCTTATGGCATGCGACGTCTCAGGGGCAGGGACTATACCTTCTGTCTTTGCGAACATCACACCGGCTTCAAAGCACGGGTTCTGAGGATAGGCGCGAGGCTCGACCAGGCCTTGATGCACTAAATGGCTGACAAGCGGCGCCATTCCGTGATACCTGAGGCCGCCTGCGTGTATACCCTGAGGCACAAAGCTGTGTCCCAGCGTGTGCATCTTAAGCAGCGGCGTCATCCTGGCTATATCGCCGTAATCGTATCTGAACGGGCCTTTGGTGATCGTCGGACAGGCCGTCGGCTCTACCGCTATAATGTTCAGGTCCTTGCCTTTCATCTTGTCTTTGACGAACGGAAAGGCAAACCCTCCGAAATTCGATCCGCCGCCCACGCATCCGATCAGGACATCAGGCGTTTCGCCGGCGATCTCAAGCTGTTTCTTTGTCTCCAGACCTATTATGGTCTGGTGTAGCAGCACGTGGTTCAGAACGCTTCCCAGCGAATATTTCGTGTCCTCATGGGTTGCCGCGTCCTCAACAGCCTCAGAGATCGCGATACCGAGGCTTCCCGGAGTATCAGGATGTTTTTTCAGGACCTCCCTGCCTGCGTTGGTAAGGTTTGTAGGCGAGGCAAAGACCTTGGCGCCCCATAATTCCATAAGGTGTTTGCGGTAAGGTTTTTGCTGATAGCTCACCTTGACCATGTATACGGTGCACTGGAGCCCGAACAGATTGCAGGCGTACGAAAGAGCGCTGCCCCACTGCCCGGCGCCCGTCTCGGTAGCGATACGTTTTACACCTTCTTTTTTATTGTAATAGGCCTGGGCTATAGCCGTGTTCGGTTTGTGGCTGCCTGCCGGAGAAACGCTTTCATTCTTAAAATAAATGCGCGCAGGGGTCTTCAGCTCTTTCTCAAGATGCACCGCGCGATGAAGGGGCGTAGGCCTCCAGATCTTATAAATATCTACCAGCTCATCAGGGATATCTATCCATCTTTCCCGGGATACTTCCTGCTTTATGATCTCCATAGGGAATATAGGCGCCAGGGCTTCGGGCCCGATAGGCTTGTGCGTCCCGGGATCGATCGGCGGCGCCAAAGGTTCGTCCAGATCTGCCTGGATATTGTACCACCTTCTCGGCATCTCTTTTTCACTAAGGAATATCTTGTGCTCTTGCATGTCCCCTCCTGTGGTGGGCGCCCACAAGGGCCGCCCCTACGTTAGAACCTCATGACCTCTCGCACCTTACTCGCAATATCATCCGCTTCCATGAAAGCTTCACCTATAAGCACGGCATTCACTCCCAGGCTCTTCAAGAACATCACGTCCTCATAAGTCTTTATGCCGCTTTCCGAGACCCTGACCTTTGTGTCGGGAATAAGGCGGATAAGCCGCTGGGTGGTGGCGATATCTATCTTGAATGTATGCAGATCGCGGTTATTCATGCCGATGATAGTTGCCCCTGAAGACAGGGCTTTGTTTATATCCTCTTCGTTATGCACCTCGACCAGGCAATCCATGCCCAGGTCCTTTGATATATCCAGGAATTTTTTAAGCTCATCCATGGTCAGGATATCAGCTATCAGAAGGACCGCATCAGCGCCCCAGAGGACAGACTCATATAACTGATATTCGTCTATGATGAAATCCTTGCGCAACACGGGGATAGCGACGCGTTCCTTGACTTCCTTAAGATATTCAAGCCTACCCTCAAAAAAACGCTCGTCTGTCAGAACAGAGACAGCGCTCGCTCCCTGGGCCTGATATGTCAACGCTATCTTGACTGGATTAAAATCGCCGCGTATAATGCCCCGCGTCGGAGAAGCCTTCTTAAGTTCGGCTATAAGATTAATGCCATGGCCCCTGGAAATATTCTTTTTAAAAGCGCTCTTGATATATATGCGCGAGACCTTATCCATGAGCTCTTTCTGCGAAAGATGCTGTTTTGCGGCTTCGACATGTTTACGCTTTTCCTGGATTATTTTTGATAATATCATTTTTTTCCTGTCATCTCTTTCAGGTTTTCGAGTTTCTCCAGCGCAGATCCGCTGTCAATGGCCCTGGCGGCTATGAGAACGCCTTCCTTAAAACCCTTTGCTTTATCAGAAACTATAAGCGCTGCGCTGGCGTTCATAAGCACCACATCACGGCGCGCCGAGCGTTCGCCTTTAAGGACCTGCATGACCATGCGCGCGTTATCTTCGGATGTACCGCCCTTTATCGCTTCAAGGCCTGCGCGTTTTATGCCGAAATCTTTCGGCTCGACGAAAAATGTCCTGACCCGGTTATTTTTAAGTTCAGCCAAAAGCGTCCTGCCGGTTATCGTGATCTCGTCCAAAGTGTCCATGCCATGGACAACAAAAGCTTTTTTGGCTCCCAGGCGCTTCAATACGCCGGCGATGACAGGCACCAGCTTTCGGTCGTATACTCCTACCACCTGACGCGTGACATTGGCCGGGTTAGCGAGAGGCCCGAGTAAATTGAAAATGGTCCTTATGCCTATTTCCCGCCTGACGTTCACGGCATATTTCATGGCCCCGTGAAATAACGGAGCGTACAGGAACCCTATACCGATAGACCTGATACATTTACCCGCGGTTTCGGCGGATGTATCAAGGTTGATGCCCAGTTTCTCAAGGACATCCGCAGAACCGCACTGGCTCGATACCGAACGGTTGCCGTGCTTGGCGACCTTAACGCCGCACGCTGCCAGAACGAACGCAACCGTCGTGGATATATTGAATGTATTGGTGCCGCTGCCGCCTGTCCCGCAGGTATCGAGCATGGTCTCTTCATCAATATTAATATCTTCCCTGTCTATCCCGACAGCCGGTTTCGGCATATTTAACTTGAGCGATCTCTGGCGCATCACGCGCGCGGCCCCGGTGATCTCGTCGACTGTCTCGCCTTTTATCCTGAGCGCCGTTATGAAAGCCGCGATCTGCGCGTCGCTGGCGGCCCCTGTCATGATCTCATCGAAAACCTCTCCCGTTTCAGCCTCATTAAGGCTTTCGCCGCAGACGATACTTTCGATAGCTTTCCTTATGTTCATTTATTTATACGCAGCTCCAGAAAATTCTTCAGGATCGTCTTCCCTTCAATGGTCAATATTGATTCCGGATGGAACTGTACGCCCCATGTCGGATACTTTCTGTGCCTCACACCCATGATCTCGTGATCTTCGGTCTCGGCCACGACTTCCAGGATATCCGCGGGCAGCGTCTCGGGTTTGATGACGAGAGAGTGATACCGAGTCGCCTCGAACGGATTGGACAGATCGCGAAAGATGCCTTGCTTTTTATGATAGATCTGAGAAGTCTTGCCGTGCATGATATTTTTCGCGCGAACGATCTTGGCGCCGTAGACCTCGCCTATACACTGATGGCCAAGGCACACCCCGAGTACCGGCACCTGTCCTGTAAATACGCGGATAACCTCTTTCGATATGCCCGCGTCTTTGGGCGAGCCCGGCCCCGGAGAAACAACTATAGACGAAGGTTTCATCCGTTTGATCGCTTCAATGGTGATCTTGTCGTTACGGTACACCTTGAGGTCAGCACCCAGTTCCCCGAGATACTGCACGAGGTTATATGTGAATGAATCGTAGTTGTCGACCACTAATACCATTATTTTACTCCAGCCCTTTCTCAGCCGCTTCGATAGCCATGAGCAGGGCTTTAGCCTTGTTCAGGGTCTCCTGGAACTCGCGGGCAGGGTTCGAATCCTTTACTATCCCCGCGCCTGCCTGGACATAAGCCTTTTTCCCTTTGATCACTATTGTGCGTAAAGTTATGCAAAAATCCTCGTTACCCGAAAAGCTGAAGTACCCGGCGCCCCCTGCGTACGGGCCCCTCCGGACATTCTCAAGTTCATCAATGATCTCCATCGCGCGGACCTTGGGCGCTCCGGAAACAGTGCCTGCCGGGAACGTCGCGCGTATAACGTCGTACATGTCTTTGCCGGGTTTGAGATCACCGGTAACATCGCTGACTATATGGATAACGTGAGAATATTTCTCGATCTCCATAAGGTCGCGCGTCTTTACGGTATTGAACCGGGCAACCCTGCCAATATCATTGCGCCCCAGATCGACAAGCATGATATGCTCTGCCTTTTCTTTGGGGTCATTCAGCAGGCTCCGTATGAGCTTGACATCCTCCGCGTCGTTCTTACCCCTGGGCCTGGTGCCCGCGATCGGACGCACTTCGACGACTTTATCTTCGGTCCTGACCATGATCTCAGGCGACGAACCGACAAGCTTCACGTCATCGAATTTCAGATAGAACATATAAGGAGACGGGTTTATGCTGCGCAGCGCGCGGTAAATATCGAACGGCCCAGCGGTGATCTCTGTCGCCAGCCGCTGGGACAGGACGGTCTGTATGATGTCGCCTTTCCTGATATACCCTTTGGCTTTATTCACCATCGCCTCGAACTGGCCTTTGGTCACGTTAGAACGGATGACCGGAGCCCTGCTCTTTTTGGGGCGAGGCGCGCGCACGGGCAAGTTCTCTTTGAGCTCCGCTTCGATCTTTTTTATCTGAGCGACCGCCCTGTCATACGCGGCGGCCGGGCTTCCGGTAACATGCGCGTTCGACACGATCTTTATGATCCTCTCCACATGATCGAATATAAGGATCGTATCGGTCAGGACCAGGAGCGTGTCCGGCACATCGAGCTCATCAGGATTCTTGTCGGGCAGATCCTCAAAAAAACGTACCGTATCATATCCCATGTAGCCGACCAGCCCGCCATAAAAACGCGGAAGGCCCTCGACCTTTACGCATTTATACCTTTTCATGATCTTTTTTATCTCATCCAGAGGGTCGGTATCAGTGGTCCATGTCTCGGACAGATCAGGCTCGTAGACCTCTATCTTTCGGCCTTTGCTCTTAAATACCAGCGAAGGATTACTTCCCATGAACGAATACCGGGCCAGACGTTCCCCGCCCTCTACGGATTCAAGAAGATATGAGTACCTTCCCTTATCTATCTTAAGAAAACTGGACAGCGGGGTATCAAAATCCGCGAGTATGTCCTTATAGACAGGGATCAGGTTGCCCTGCTTCGAAAGCCTGATAAATTCCTTTTTAGACGGATAGATCATTGTTTTTTATATATCTCTTTCGGATCGAATAATCTTTTGCCAAGGGTCGTGACATTCCCGAGTTTATCGACCTGCCTGAAATAGCAGGTAAAAAAACCCTCATGGCATCCGGCCAGCTTCTGGTCGACCTTAATAAGGATCGAGTTCCCCTCGCAGTCGATACACACGGACTTGATGGCCTGCGTGCATCCTGAGGTTTCGCCCTTAAGCATAAGCCTGCCTTTTGAACGCCTGAAAACATACACCATACCCTCGTCGAATGACTTATCGATAGCGTCCTTGTTCAAATAACACAGCGTCAAGACCTCTTTGGTCTTGTCATCCTGTATAATGGCCGGTATGAGCCCTTTATCGTCAAACTTTAATTTTTCGATGATCGACATGTATCCTCCGTATTTTACAATCTGACCGCCACGCCTTCTCTGTCCAAATATTTCTTCACATCTATTATCTTCATTTCCCTGAAATGGAAAACGCTTGCCGCAAGCGCGGCGTCCGCCTTACCGGACTTGAACACGTCGAGGAAATGTTCCATCGTCCCGCACCCGCCCGAGGCTATGACCGGTATCGAGAGCGACCCGCTTATCTTGCTTGTAAGCTCTACGTCGTAACCGTTCTTTGTGCCGTCCTTGTCCATGCTTGTCAGAAGGATCTCTCCGGCTCCAAGCTTTTCGGCCTTCTTTGCCCAGACGATAGCGTCCAGGCCGACCGGTTCACGGCCGCCCTTGATAAAGACCTCCCAGGACTCCCCTTTTCGCTTGGCGTCTATGGCAACGACTATGCACTGGCTCCCGAAACGGCTGCTCGCCTCGCTTATAAAGCCCGGATCCTTAACAGCCTTGGTATTGATCGAAACCTTGTCGCAGCCTGCGTTAAGAAGGTCCCTTATATCCGAGAGGGAATTTATCCCGCCGCCCACTGTAAGCGGCATGAACACGCGCCTGGCGACCTTCTCTACCACGTGGGCCATGGTCTTCCTGTTCTCATGGCTTGCCGTTATGTCCAGGAATACGAGCTCATCCGCGCCTTCATCGTTATATACCTTGGCGTTATCAGAAGGATCGCCCGCATCGCGAAGGTTGACAAAATTCACCCCTTTGACGACCCGGCCGTCCTTTACATCCAGGCATGGTATGATCCGCTTAGCTAACACGCAGCGCTTCCTCGAGTTTTATAGAGCCTTCGTAAAGGGCCTTCCCTACGATGATCCCTTTTAGGTTCTTTTTCTTGATCTCCATTACGCGCACTATGTCGTCCAGTTTGCTTATACCACCGGAAAGGACGACTTCCATCTTGGTCTTGCTCAAAAGGTCCAGAAGCCCGCTCACATTCGGGCCGGTCATCATGCCGTCCCGGCTGATATCAGTGTAGATGATGCGGACAAGGCCTATCGATTCGAAGAACTTTATCACATCGTCGAGCGACCTGCCTGAGTCTTTTGTCCAGCCGTCTACGCGCACAGTCCCGTCCCTGACGTCTATGCCGAATATCACCTTATCGCCGAAACGTTTTACGCATTCACCGGCAAAAGCTGTGTCCTTTAACACCGCGGTTCCCAGGACCGCTTTCTTTATCCCGGCATCCAGCACCTTCTGTATAGAATCAAAGGTCCGCAACCCGCCGCCAAGCTCGACCTCGATGCCAAGGCTGTCCACGATCTTTTTTGCGATGCCTACGTTTACAGGTCTTCCCTGCTTTGCTCCGTCCAGGTCGACTACATGGATGTATCCGGAGCCGGCGGCTTTGAAATCCCGGGCGGTCTGGACCGGGTCTACGGAATAAACTTTGACGTTCCCGTAATCGCCCTGCACCAGTCTAACGACTTTCCCGTCCAGAATGTCTATCGCAGGTATGATCGTCATGATCTTATAAAATTCTCCAGGAACAATAAACCCAATCCCTGGCTTCGCTCAGGGTGGAACTGTACCGCGTTCACATTGCCCTTAGAAACATACGCGGCAAAATCAACCCCGCAGTATTCCGTCTTACCGGCGATAATACTTTTATCCGCAGGGTCCGCGTAATAAGAATGCACAAAATAAAAATACGAGTTATCCGGTATTTTATCCGTCAAACCGGCCGTGTTAGCCTGATACGATACCGTATTCCATCCCATATGAGGTATCTTACAGCCTTTTTTCGGCGCGAAACGTTTGACGCTGCCTTTGAATATGCCGAGCCCTTCAACGTTACGGCCCTCTTCGCTTCTTTCAAATAATATCTGAAGCCCAAGGCACATGCCGAGATACGGTTTGCCTGAAGATATGAACTGCTTGATCGGCCCGGTAAGCTCCCGCTTTTGCAGCTCGTCCATCGTGTCCTTGAACGCGCCGACCCCGGGCAATATAAGCTTATCTGCCGCCAGCACATCTTTCGGCGAACCGCTTACCTTTACGTCGGCGCCAAGTGACCTGAAAGCGTTATTGACGCTGCACAAATTACCGGCGCCGTAATCGACGATAGTTATCATCAGCTTTATACCTCGCACTTAGTACCTCGTACTTCGTACTTAGTACTTTGTCTCCTTCTAACAAACTGCAGACGATGTACTAAGTACCAGGTACGACGTACGCAACAACTGTTCCTACAGTTACGCCTACAATATCCCTTTCGTAGACGGAACGATCTGTTTGCGCCGTGGATCTATCTCGGTAGCGCGGTCCATGGCAATACCAAGGGCTTTGAATATGGCTTCGAGCATATGGTGCATATCGCTCATATAAAGCACATCCACGTGCATGTTCATGCCAACGTTCTTGGCGAACGTCTCCAGGAAATCGTTCCCGTCCTCCATAGAATAATTCTCTCCGGGAGTATGTCCCGTTATAGTCGAAAGTTTGGGGGCCGCGCTCATGTACGGAAACTTAATACCTTCGTACGAAAAACGGTTAGAAATATCTATCGCCACTTTAGCGCGCGCGTGGTCCATTGGGACCTCAGATGCGCCGAACCTCCTTATTCCCTTGCATGCGCCAAGCGCTTTTTTAAAGGCCAGCCCCAGCGCGATAGCGACGTCCTCGTTGGTGTGATGCGTATCTACCTCGAGATCTCCCTTTACTTTAAGCCTGATATCGAACAGCCCGTGAAAGGCCATAAGCGTAAGCATATGGTCAAGGAAACCTATGCCTGTTTTAATATCGGTCTTACCTGTCCCGTCTATGATGACCATACCGTCTATCTTGGTTTCGGTCGTTTTACGGTAGATCTGCGCCGATCTTTTCTTGCTTATCTTAGCTGATTTGAATTCTTTTCCTGACATACATCCTTCCTTTCTTGTTATTTCTCAAACCTGATCCGGACTGCATCCATATGTTTCGGCAGCTGCTCGATAGCGGTCAGCTTATCGACCGCATCCCTGACCTCTTCGAGAGCCTTTTTAGAATACTGGATTATATGCGACTTCTTTAAAAAGCTCTCTACGCACAGGCCCGAAAAGAACCGCGCCGTACCGCCGGTAGGCAGCACATGGCTTGGTCCGGCGACATAATCGCCGATAGTAACAGGCGTGTACGGCCCGAGGAATATCGCGCCGGCATTGCGTATCTTTTTAAGCACGTTCCTCGGGTTCTTTACCATGACTTCAAGGTGCTCAGGCGCCACCATATTCGCGACCTCTATCGCCTCATCAAAGTTCTTCGTAAGTACGATATATCCGTTATCAACCTGGTCTTTGACTATCCTGGCCAGGCGTTTTGACGGCGTCACCAGTATGGACATGCCGAGGTGATGCTCGGCCTGGGCCAGTAGATCCTTTATGACATATTCGGGGTTCGCGTACTGGTTGGCCAGTACAAGTACTTCGCTCGGGCCGGCCAGCATATCTATATCGCAATAACCAAAGACCTGGCGTTTTGCCTCTGTCACATAT
>Ga0172375_10001925_pt1 | contig 32970 bp, 24 predicted proteins | sample LakKiv1m_FD_114537 | JGI IMG/M metagenome (GOLD analysis project Ga0172375, IMG submission 114537) | Freshwater microbial communities from Kabuno Bay, South-Kivu, Congo - kab_092012_11.1m | ecosystem: Environmental > Aquatic > Freshwater > Lake | place: Democratic Republic of the Congo... | reverse complement strand
TCTCGGGGAATCGTATGCTCATGCCCTGCCGGGTGGTGAGGATGACTTCGCAGTCGCCAGGGGTCAGTTTCACGGCGATCAGCTGGTCGCCCTGGTCGGTGTTGATGGCGATAATTCCATCCCGGCGTATGTTGGAGAAATCCGCAAGGCTTGTCTTTTTCACGACTCCGAGCGCCGTGCCCATGACAAGGAACTCAGTTGCGGCGAACTCACGGACCCGGATCATTGCGGCTATCTTCTCGTCGCTCCGGATGTTCAGCATGTTCACGATGGCTTTGCCGCGGGCCGTTCGGGTCGCCTCCGGTATTTCGTAGACCTTTTCGGCGTACACGCGCCCGCCTGCAGTAAAGAAAAGAATCGTGTCGTGCGTATTCGCCGCGAAGAGGTGCTCAACAAAATCCTCCTCTTTCGGTGTCATGCCGGCGACGCCCTTGCCTCCGCGGCGCTGGGCCCGGTAGGTTTCAGGGGGCACACGCTTGATATACCCGGCGTGACTGATGGTGATAACACAGCCCCGGTCGGCGACGAGGTCTTCGACGCTTATCTCGCCTTCCTCCGGTGCGATGTCCGTACGCCTGCGGTCTCCGTAGCGTTGCTTGATGTCGAGAAGCTCCTGTTTCATGACCCCGAATATCTTGTGCTCGTTGGCCAGGAGGTCCCGCAGGTAGGAGATTGTTTTTATGAGTTCAAGGTATTCTGCGTCGATCTTCTCACGCTCAAGACCCGTCAGCTGGTAGAGGCGCATATCGAGGATCGCGTTGGCCTGGATTTCGGTCAGTGTGAAACGGGCCATCAGGTTGGTCTTGGCAATGTCACGGTTCTTTGCCTCGCGTATGGTCTTAACCACGGCGTCGAGGTTGTCGAGGGCGATCTTGAGTCCTTCAAGGATATGCGCACGGGCCTCTGCCTTCTGGAGCTCAAATTTCGCCCGGCGTGTGATCACTTCGAAACGGTGCTGGGTAAAGCAATGGATCAGCTCCTTCAGGTTCATTACCCTCGGCTTGCCGTGGTCCAGTGCGAGGAGGATGGCGCCGAAAGTTGTCTGGAGCTGTGTATGCTGGTAGATATTGTTGAGCACGACCTTCGGGATGATGCCGCGCTTGAGCTCGATGACTATGCGGATGCCTTCCTTGTTTGATTCATCACGGAGGTCACTGATCCCGTCCAATACTTTGTTCTGGACGAGTTGGGCCATGTCCTCGATGAGCGTGGTCTTGTTGACGGTGTACGGAATCTCGGTGATGATGATGGTTTCCTTGCCCTGCTTGCCCTCGTCAATGTAGGCCCGGCCGCGCACCTTGATCTGGCCGCGACCGGTCTTGTACATCGACTCAATCTGACCCGTCCCGCATACGATGCCTCCGGTGGGGAAGTCCGGGCCCTTGACGTGGCGCATCAGGTCGGCAATCGAAACATCCGGGTTGTCGATCTGTACGAGAATGGCATCGACTATCTCGGAGATGTTGTGGGGGGGTATGTTTGTCGCCATGCCCACCGCGATTCCGGTGGAGCCGTTTATCAGAAGGTTCGGAAACTTGGCAGGGAGGACCAGTGGCTCATGGAGGGACTCGTCATAGTTGGGACCGAAATCAACGGTTTCCTTGTCGAGGTCGGCCAACAGATCCTCCGCCAGCCTGCTCATCCGGACTTCCGTGTACCTCATTGCCGCGGCGGAGTCCCCGTCTATGGATCCAAAATTGCCCTGGCCGTCCACGAGGAGATAGCGCAGCGAGAAGTCCTGGGCCATGCGGACTATCGTGTCGTACACGGCCTGATCGCCGTGGGGATGGTACTTGCCGATGACATCGCCGACCACGCGCGCGGATTTCTTGTAGGGACGGTTATGAGTGTTCCCCAGGTCCTGCATGGCAAAAAGCACGCGGCGGTGGACGGGCTTGAGGCCGTCGCGCGCGTCGGGAAGGGCACGACCCACAATAACGCTCATCGAATAGTCGATGTAGGACCCACGCATCTCCTCTTCGATGTGGACGTCGGGGATCGGGTTCGGGGTCTTTTCCTGCTCGTTTTCCATGGGATCAGATATCCAGGTTCCGTACGTTGAGGGCGTTATCCTCTATGAACTGGCGACGGGGTTCGACCTCGGTGCCCATCAGCACGTTGAAAATCGAGTCGGCCATGGCCGGGTTGTCGACCACAACCTTCAGCAGCTTGCGCTTGTCCGGGTTCATGGTTGTCTCGAAAAGCTGTTCCGGGTTCATTTCGCCAAGACCCTTGTATCGCTGGATTGACAAGCCGTTTCTACCGGTCATCCTGACGCGGTCGAGGAGTTCGGTGAGGGAATGCATCGGGGTCCGCGTTTCGCCTTCGACCAGGTGGAAGATGGGTGTCTCATTCTTCAGGTATTGGTCGACAGAAAAGCCTCGTTTCTCCAGTGCCGCTATCATTCGTGCCATGGCTTGTGCCACGTAGATCTCTGTCCAGTGAAGAACCGAAGACTGTTTCCGTGTTTCGGTCGCCTGGGCGTCCTCCGAGAATATTTCGAGCTGCTTGCCGATGCGGCGCTCCACGTCCTGTCGCAAGGTCTTCAGTTCCTCGTCGGTGTAGACGTAGTACTGCTCGGAGTCTTGAGACCCGTTTATGTAGACAAGGTACTTTGGGAAATTGCCCGTCTTGGGGTTGCGCCGTTTCAGGTACTCCTCGAAGGGAATCCCCTTTCGCCGGAGAGTATGGCCGATCTGCTCTATGTGAATCAGTATCTCCAGGAGGTTCTTCAGGTCGCGGCCTTTCAGTGAACGGTCGGCCTCGCCTGTTTCGAGAACGGCTTCTTCAGTGCCGAGGTCAAGGAGCTTCCGTGTGAGCGCTTCCTCGGTATCGACGTACTCTTCGATCTTCTTCCGGGTGATCTTGTAGAGAGGAGGCTGTGCGAGGAAGATGTGGCCCTGCTCGATGAGTTTCGGCATCTGCCGGTAGAAGAACGTGAGCAGGAGGGTACGTATGTGTGCGCCGTCGACGTCCGCATCGGTCATGATGATGATTTTGTGGTAGCGTACCTTGGACAGGTCAAATTCATCGTCGCCGATCCCGGCGCCTATAGCCGTGATCAGGATGCGGATCTGCTCGTTGTTCAACACCTTGTCCAACCGCGATTTCTCAACGTTAAGAACCTTGCCGCGGAGGGGAAGGATTGCCTGGAACTCGCGGTTGCGGCCCTGCTTGGCCGACCCGCCTGCGCTGTCGCCTTCGACAATGAACAGTTCGCATTTCGCAGGATCGCGCTCGGAACAGTCTGCCAGCTTGCCGGGAAGTGAAGCTGAATCCAGCGCGCCTTTGCGACGCGTGAGGTCGCGCGCCTTTCTTGCCGCCATCCTTGCGCGCAGTGCCACGAGCACCTTGTCCACTATCCTTCGGGCAACCGACGGATGCTCTTCGAGGAAGATCGCCAGTTCGTCGTTGACGATGGACGCAACTATGCCTTCCACTTCGCTGTTTCCGAGCTTGGTCTTCGTCTGGCCCTCGAACTGGGGGCGGGGCAGCTTGACGCTGATTATGGCGGTGAGACCTTCGCGCACATCTTCACCGCTCATCGTTTCGCTGTCGTCCTTGACCAGCTTGTTGTTCTTTGCATACGTATTTATCGTGCGCGTCAGGGCAGATCGGAACCCGCTGAGGTGCGTGCCGCCTTCAATCGTGTTGATGTTGTTGGCGTAGCAGGATACCAGTTCGTTGTAGGCGTCGGTGTACTGCAGGGCAAGCTCGACTGCAATGTTGTCGCGCTCTTTCTCGAAGAAGATCACCTTCGGGTGAAGAGCTTCCTTGTTGTGGTTCAGGTACTCCACAAACTCAACGATGCCGCCCTTGAAGACGAACACCTCCTCCTTGGCTGGATCCTCGCGCGTCAGCTTGATCTCCAGTCCCTTGTTCAGGAATGCAAGCTCGCGGAGGCGGTTGGCAAGGATCTCATAGTCAAAAAGCAGCGTGCTGAAAATCTTTGCGTCGGGATAGAAGGTAACCGTGGTCCCGGTGCTCTTGGTCGTGCCGATCGTCTCCAGCGTGGATGCGGGTTTGCCGTATTCGTAACGCTGGTGGTATACCTGTCCGTCGCGACGGACCTCGACCTCGAGCCACTCGCTCAATGCGTTGACGCACGATACGCCGACGCCGTGCAGACCCCCGGATACCTTGTAGCTCTCGTTGTCAAACTTGCCTCCGGCATGCAGGGTGGTAAGCACCACCTCAAGCGCGGGGCGCTTTTCAGTGGCATGCATGTCGACGGGGATGCCGCGCCCGTTGTCGTGGACTGCAACCGAGCCGTCAGCGTTCATCTTCACGTGGATGCGCGTGCAGTAACCCGCGAGGGCCTCGTCAATGCTGTTGTCAACCACCTCGAACACGCAGTGGTGAAGGCCGCGTACCGAGGTATCGCCGATATACATGGCCGGACGCAGCCGCACGGCGTCGATTCCCTCAAGAACCGTGATGCTGGTCGCGTCGTACTTGGCGCCTTTTTTCTGCTCTACCATTGCTTTCCCTGACCTCCGTTGGACATGAGATCATGTACAAGAAACAGGGGTTCAATGCAAGCTTTTTCCTTCGCAGATCCGGCATGGATTGGTGCTGGTAACATTGTGGGGTCCAATATGTTAGGATGTGCCATTTGATGGTTCCTGTTGACATCATCCGGTCGTCCAAGTATTGTAGCCACCATTCAGGGAGATGGGGTGAGTGTATGCACGACGTTTCTGATCTGCGAAAAGGAATAAAGGTTGAAATTGACGGTGCTCCGTACGAGATCACTGACTTCAATTTCGTGAAGCCGGGCAAGGGACAGGCGGTCTATACCTGCAAAATGAAGAACCTGGTCAACGGTTCGACTCTTACACGGACCTACAGGTCCGGTGACAGGGTTGAGCAGCCGCAGCTGGAAAACAAGAAGCTGCAGTACTCGTACCCGGAAGGTGAAAACTATGTATTCATGGACAAGGACTATGAGCAGGTCGTCATCAGCAAGGAAGTCCTGGGCCAGAACCGCTTCTTCCTGATCGAGGATCTCACCGTCGACGTTCTCTACCACAATGACAGGCCGATAGAAGTCAGCCTTCCCACATTCGTGGAACGGGCCGTCGAGCACACCGAACCGGGCGCGCGAGGCAATACGGCCACGAACGTCCTGAAACCTGCCGTTCTCGAGGGTGGATTCCATATACAGGTTCCGCTGTTCGTCAACGAGGGGGATATAATTGTGGTGGACACGCGCACCGGCGAATACGTTGAACGGGTTGCAAAGAAGTAGTTTCCAGCCGCGTGCCATCGGCGTGTCATGTCTTGCCCGCCGCACATCCTTGAGATTCGCAGCCGCATCCTGCAGGCTGTAAGGACCTTCTTCCTGGTGCAGGGCTACGTGGAGGTCGAGACCCCTGTCAGGATTCCTGCCCCGGCGCTCGAAGAGCACATCGATGCCGAACGGTCCGGAGACAGGTTCCTCCGCACTTCGCCCGAACTTGATATGAAATGCCTGGTGGGGCAGGGATTGTGCCGGATCTTCCAGATTGGGCCGTGTTTCCGCATGGGAGAACGCGGGAAAATCCACAACCCGGAGTTCACAATGCTGGAATGGTACAGGGCGGAGTCCGGGTATCGTGAAGTGCTTGATGAGACTCGTTCCCTTCTCCTTTCTGTGTGCAGGAACGTTCTCGGCAGGTCCTGGTTTGAGCGTGACGGGACCAGGGTTGAGGTCGACAGGCCATGGGAACTCCAGACCATTGAAGAGGTCTACACAAAGCATGCGGGTTGGAACCCCCTCCAGGATTTCGACGGTGACCGCTTTGATCTCGACATGGTCGGGAAGATAGAACCGGCCCTGTCAAGAAACCGGCCAAGCGTTCTCATCGATTACCCGGTGCAGGCGGCAGCCCTGGCCCGGTGCCGCGCGGATACACCACCGGTGGCCGAACGCTGGGAAGTGTATGCCGGTGGCGTTGAGCTCGCAAACGCCTTCGGGGAGCTCGTGGATCCTGTCGAACAGCGACATCGGTTCGAAGCCTGCGCGGTGGCACGACGTACCGCGGGAAAAGACGTCTACCCACTTGATGAGCGCTTCCTTGGCGTCCTTGCGCGAGGGTTTCCCCGGTGTTCCGGCGTGGCCCTCGGCATCGACAGGCTGGTTATGCTTCTGACCGGCAGCGCGTCAATCGGCGAAGTGCGTGCGTTCTGTCCGTGACCGTCTCGTTGATCCTGCCGGAACACATACATTTTCCCTGCACAAACGGACAGTTGTCTGCTAAGCTTCAAGAATGCTGGTTGGCGCAAGAACGGGGCGTACTGTCATGAAACGAACACAGGCCACGCATCTTCCGGCAGGCATACTGTTCTTCCTTCTATCAGTTGCTGTTGTGTCCGCGGTGAACCCCTCCCGCCGCACCTATGAAACCCACTGTCAGATCCTGGATGAGCCGACTGAGCCGCAGTACCGTGTGTCGTTGGCGTATGTTGCATCGTCGGGCTATGAAGGGTACGGCAGAAGCAGTCAGCTCGAATGTGACGGCATGTTCAAGATGGGATACTTCAGGGATGTAGCGTACGGGACCGCCGAGTTGACCGGGAGGTTCAAGGGTTTCGTGTTTCCGGATTCGGTGGGTATTGAGCTGCCTGACCAGCTGCTGAAACTTGCAGTCGATGGAAGCTGGACCTGGCGCTACGTGAACGAACTGAGCCTGCAGATCCGCGCCGAACCGGGCATATATGCCGACCTGGAGGGGATATCCCTGGACACGTTGTTCATTCCGCTTGGATGTCGCCTGATTCGTACGTTCAATCCTGATATCTCCGGTGTGGTGGGCCTTGACGTCCGTCCCGGTTTTGGCCGTGAAATCATGCCCTTGGTAGGGGTGGAATGGAGTCCTCTTGACGAGGTCCATGTGCGCGCCATGCTGCCCGACAGCCGGGTGTTGTTCTCGTTTCCCGATTGGAGCGCATATGTCGGCTTTGACTGGCAGAACCTGTCGTATCGTATGCGCGAGAGTGGCCCGTACAGCCGGGACCTGATCACGTTGGAAGACTACCGCCTTTACGGGGGGATCACGGGCTGGATAGGCCCGGACATTCATGTCTTCGGCGAACTGGGAAAGGTTTTCAATCGCAGCGTCGAGTTTGAAGATGGCCCGTCTGGCGGGGAAGAGAGTGTTGATGTTGAGAGTGCCAGGGTATTCCGCGTTGGCGTTGGCGGTCCATTCTGAACCGACAGGCCTTGTGATGCAGTTGTGGCAACAGGCAACCGCTCTACCGTGATTGACCAGGATGTCCCGTGGCTCTTGTCTCGCCGAAGTCCAGACTCCGTGAGTCGGGACCGCGGGGAGTTTCACTTCGGCGATGACGGGACCACGCTGTGCTTCGCACAGAAGGCGAAAAGATGTTTCTTCAGTGCATCGATTCCGTCACCCGTGACTGCTGACACAGGGAACGGCTTTGTGCGCGTCTTGCGCTTGAACGCCTTGAGTTCCCCGGTTGCTGCGGGAACGTCCATCTTGTTGGCGACGACAATGGCCGGTCGCTTTGCGATGTCATCGCTGTACAGTTTGATTTCCCTTTTGAGGTTACGGTAGTCGTCAACGGGCGACCTGCCGTCGGTGCCGGCCATGTCGACCACGAATATGAGCAGGGTGGCGCGCTCAATGTGCCGCAGGAAGTCATGGCCCAGCCCGATGCCCTTGTGCGCGTCGCGAATCAGGCCGGGAACATCCACGAGTCGCAACCGTGTCCACTCGTCCCTGACCATCGTACCAAGGATCGGGTTCAGCGTGGTGAAGGGGTAGGCGGCAATCTTCGGCCGTGCATCTGTCAGGGCTGCAAGCATTGAAGACTTGCCTGCATTGGGAAACCCGACCAGCCCGAAATCCGCTATTGTCTTGAGGTCGAGCCGCAGATCCAGCTCCTCGCCTGGTTCGCCCGCGGTATGTTCTGTCGGAGCCTGGTGGGTGGAGGTCTTGAAATGACAGTTGCCCATTCCCCCTTTGCCCCCCCTCGTTATGACAATGCGATCTCCGTGGTGAAGGAGCTCCCCGATCTGCTGCGAACCGTCCCGGCTGAATATTCCTGTGCCGCAAGGGACGGCTATAACGAGGTCATGCCCGTTGTGTCCGTGCTGCTGCTTGCCCCTGCCGTGTTCGCCGCGTTCTGCGCGTTGCTCGGGCTGGTAGAAGAGACGGATAAGAGAGTCGGTGTGGAGATCTGCCTGGAAGATGACACTGCCGCCGTTTCCGCCGTCACCACCGTCGGGGCCGCCCCGGGGAACGAACTTCTCACGACGGAAGCTGGAACAACCGTTGCCGCCACCCCCGGCAGCCACGTGTACCGTGACAGTGTCAACGAAGGTGCGGGACTTCACGGGATTTGATCAGGCCTTTGCTGCAGCGGGGGCGACCACGTTGATTCGCTTGCCACCGCGATCGAATGCCACCACGCCTTCGCGGATTGCAAACAGAGTATGATCGCGTCCGGTACGGACGTTTGCGCCGGCCGTGAACTTGGTTCCCCGCTGGCGGACCAGTATGGAGCCGGCCTGTACAGGTGTACCGCCGAACGTCTTTACCCCGAGTCGCTGCGCCCTGCTGTCGCGACCGTTACGGGCTGAACCGCTTGCTTTTCTGTGACCCATGGGATGTCCTCCTGCGACCGTCTCCGCAGAAGCGGGATCAGCCGATTGCCTGAATCTTCAAAACCGTCAGTTCCTGGCGATGGCCGCGCTTCCTGGAATAGCCCTTGCGACGGAACTTGCGGAAGGAAATGACCTTCTCGCCCCTGATGTGGTCGAGCACCAGTGCTTTCACGCTCGCTCCTGCCACTTCCGGTTTTCCGATCTTCAATTCCTTGCCGTCTGACAGTGCGAGGACGGGACGAATATCTATCGTGGACCCCTTCTCTGCTTGCATGAGGTTCACTTCAAGGGTTTCGTTCGCCTTGACCATGTACTGCCTGCCACTTGTCTCTATCACTGCATAGGGTTCCATAGAAGCCTCTTCCAGTCGCTGTACGCCTAAAAAGCTCATGAAACCTACGTGACACGGCGTGACTTGTCAAGCATCCGGCCACCAGATTACCGTCTTTTTCACACAAATCAGGGGCACTGCTCTGTCCGGTACCCCTGATTGTGCCCGCCAAACGCACAAAACCAACCGAAATATCGCTTGTACGGCCCTCCCCTGGAAACTCCGGCGGACCAGGCAGGAAACGCAACCCAAGATTACCATTGCGATGCAGAGCCGAAACGGCGAATTCTACCCCTATGCGCACCGTCATCTTCTGCCTGATTGCCTTTCTCCCGGCCTGTTCTGCTTCCGTGGCAGGACCTGTTGCTGAACGCTGGTACTGTGAGGGGACGGGAAGGCTGGTTGGGGTGCGGACAGTCAATGGTGTTGCCGCCGTCAGTTCCGACGTGCGCGTCTTTCGTCCCGGCTGGGTCGGGTATGCATCCCAGGCGCCATGGAGCGTCAGGAAATCAGTATTTGACCAGGATCAAGCCAGGGGGACACGACAGTGGACTGCTGAAAGTGAACTGGAACCAGGCCGGACGGTGGTGGTCCGGCAAACTGCCACCGAACAAGGCGACGGCAGCCTTGCCGTTGATGTCAACGTGGATATCCCGCCGCGTACTCCTGTACAAGCTGCTCACTTTATAGTCGAAGTCCCCATATCCGTTTACCATGGCGGCATCATACGTTTCACGGGCGATGCCGGAGAGACCTCGTCGGTGTTTCCCGAAACAGTCCCTGACGAACCACGGTTCTTCTCTTCCAATAGGGTCAAGCGTGTAACCATGCAGACTCGCGACAATGGACCGTGTGTTGATGTCACCTTTCCTGAAGCCAGGCACGTGGTGATACAGGACGGGCGGTACTGGGGCGGAACTGCATACACGATGTATACGGCGCTCAGTTCCAATTCGGCGGGTCTTCTTCCGCTGCATGCCGTGTTGTCCTGCCAGTGGACGGCGGACCGGCGTGACGTGACGGTTGCAGTGGGCAAGTCGCCGGGATCCGGGTGCTTCGACGGGATGGGCGGCAACTACTGCTTCGCCCTGGATTCGCCGGTGACGGATCAGACCGTCAAACGGCTTGAACCGGCCTGGGCGCGCGTTGAAATGAAGGCCGATGAGTGGGAGCCGGTGAATGATGATGCCGATGCAGCACAAGCCAACTGGCCGAAGTTCGAGGCCGTGGACAGGCCCGGAAGCCAGATCCGCCGTTGCCTTGAATTCGGGGCACGCCTGCATGAGCTGCGCGTTCCCACGTGCCTCAGTATATGGTTCCTGCCGGAGTGGCTGTACTCTGACCCCGGCCGCGGCCGGGAAGCTTACGGCAGGTCGGTCAGCCGCGAGAAATGGCCGGAACTGGCGGAGTGCATCCTCACCTATGTCCAGTACGCCAGTCGCAAGTATGGGTGGGAGCCGGCGCTGTTCTCGTTCAACGAGTCCGACCACGGTGTTCGCGTCAAGTTCAATCCGGATGAATACAGGGATGCCATGAGTTTCCTTGCCGGACAGTTCCAGACCCGCGGCGTCAAGACAAGGCTTCTACTGGGAGACACGACACGGCCCGGCGCCCTGTTGGAGTTTGTAAAACCGGCGATGGCCTCTCGTGATGTCACGACATGGGCCGGGGCAATCGGTTTCCACTCCTGGGGCGGAGCGACGGTCGACGAGTACCGTGGTATAAGGCAGCTTGCAGACGATCTGAAACTCCCGCTGCTGGTGTCGGAAACAGGCTTCGACTCGTCCGCATGGCACACGCCGTGGATTTTTGAGAGCTGGTACTATGCACAGGCCGATCTGCGCCGCATCCAGGAAATACTCATGTATGCCCGCCCACAGGGCACGATGTACTGGGAATATACGGCGGACTACAGCCTCTTCGCGAAAGCAATGGTCGACGGGGCGCTGGAACCGACAAAACGATTCTGGTTCATGAAGCAGTATCTCCTGACACCGCGTCCGTCCCGCTTTCTTGAGGTGACCTGTGATCGTGAGGACATGCTGTGCGTGGCGCTTGAAGCAGCCAACCCGGAACGGGCAGGGGAGATGGTGCTGCATCTCGCCAATTTCGGCGCCACTCGATTGGTTCGCCTGACCGGGCTGCCGTCAGGAATGGCGCAGATGAAGCGCTACCGTACCGGCCCGGATGAATCGTTCCGCGACCGCGAGATGGTTGACGTTTCGGATGGCACCGCCAGGTTTGACGTGCCCGAACAGACCCTCACCACGCTCGTCGGCAGGACTGCACGGTGAACCCTCCTGCGGCAATCACGCCGGTCCGTCGAGACACTTGCGCATGGCCATGGCTATGCCCTGCAGGAATCGTGATGTGCTGAAGCGCTCGGCGTTATTCCGGATCGCGGCCGGATCCCATCGACGTGAGGCGCAATCGCTGACCGCAGCCAGAAGCGAGTCTTCAGTCTGTTCGCGGAAGAAAACACCCGTTGTGCCGTCTACGACCGTCTCCAGTATTCCACCACGCGCATAGGCCACAACCGGTTTCCCGCAAGCCTGGGCCTCGACCGGTACGATCCCGAAATCCTCCTCACCCGGGAATACAAGCATCCGGCATCCGCGGTAGAGGTCCAGTACTTCCTCGTCCGTGCGCCATCCCTGGAATTCCGTGTTGGGTCCTGCCAATGCCCGCAACGCCTGCAGTTCGGTGCCTGTACCCACTATCTTCAGAGGATAGCCGCTCCTGGCATACGCTCGGACGGCAAGGTCGAGACGTTTGTACGGGACCAGGGCCGACACGATGAGGTCGAAGGTGCCACTAGTGGGTGCCGGGCCGGGGGTGCACCTTTCCGTATCCACCGGTGGGTATACCACGTCGGCTTCGCGTCCGTAGAAGCGCTTGACCCGTTCCCGTATGTTCTCGCTTATGGCGACAAAACGGGTCACCCGACGGGATGCGGCGAAATCCCACCGGCGCAACGCAGCCATGACCGGCCTGGCAGCGATAGCCTTCAGCGGGTTGCCGCCGAAGTATTCCCTGTGGAACAGCCATGCGTAGCGCATCGGGGTGAAACAATAGCAGAGGTGGGGCGTCCCACGTGCATGCAGGCCTTTCGCAATGCAGTGACTCATGCTCATCACGAGGTCCGAACTCGGCGGCCGGAGAGATTTCACCGCGGCCGGGAACAGAGGGAGCAGGTTGCGGTAGTACCTGAAGACGCCGGGGAAATGCTGCAGGAACGAGGTCTTCACTGTGTGGGCGTTGATCGCGGACGAAATGGCGGGCGGGTTATGAATCAGCGTGTAGATGGGAGCCGACGGGAAGACTTGGCACATGGTCTCCAGTACCCGTTCGCCGCCGCGCATGCCGGTAAGCCAGTCATGGCTGAACACCACACTGCGGCCCCGAAGGTCCGATGGAAAAGCGGGATCTATGGAAGGGCTATCCGGCATGGTGGATAACGAACTAGGCCCCTTTCCCGGTCTCTTCGTAAATCGCCAGTATCTCTCGAGCAGTGCTGGCCCAGGTGAAACGTCTTGCCTGTGCCAGGCCCCTGGCGCGCATCGCTTCGCGCCTCTGCCTGCTTGCCAGAATATCGCGGATAGCTGCGGCAAAGTCATCTTCATTGTCCGGGTCCAGGAGCACTGCCGCATCGCCGGCCACTTCAGGAAGGGACGCGGCATTGCTGCACAACACGGGAAGCCCTGAGGACATCGCCTCGGCGACCTGCAGGCCGAATCCTTCGTAACGGGAAGGATGCACAAGCAGGTCGGACCCACGGTATGTTTCGGCGAGTTCGCCATCCGACAGGTAACCGGTCCAGCGGACAATGCTCCCAAGCCCGAGGCTTGCGGAAAGCGCCTCGGCTTCCGGGTAACGGGGGTCCTGTGCGCCCGCGATGATGAGCTGGATGGGCGACCGGCAGGTACGCCTGGCCTTGTCCACAATGCGTATCAAGCCCGTGACGTTCTTGTACGGGTCCGAACGGCCGACGTAGAGCAGCCGTGCGGGCCGGTCGGGTGAAACATCAACCGGCATGGGACCGGGGGTGAAGATGTCGGACACGCCGCAGTAGACCGCCCGGACCATGGATGCGCGTTCTGCGGGAATACCGAGGGTCTTCAGGATGTCGTTCCGCGATGCCATGCTGTCCGTCACTATGGCATCAGCCCGTGCGACGACCTGCTGCATCAGAAGCCGGTACAGGGCGAACATCCTCGCCTTGCGCGAACGCGGCGCTGCTTTCGGGAACAGGAGCGGGATCACGTCATGGATCGTGACCACGCACCGGATCCGCCCCTTGTGCCATGCCGGGAAAGCCATGAGCGGGATCATGTAGTTGGTCGAGTGGTAGATGTCGCATGCTTCCCTGCGCAGGAACAACGGCAACAGCAACTGGTTCAGCGGGGAGAAGACACCGTAGGGGAGAAGACGTGTTTCAAAATTGGGTGCCGACTTGAGGTCGACCTCTGCGACTGTCCGGTCGCGCACAGCGGCGTCCTTGAACAACAGGAGGTAGCTGTTGTTCCGGTCCAGCTTCGCCAGCTGGCCTGTGAACTGGCGCGTGTAGTTGCCTATGCCGGATATCTGGGGGAAAATCCAGCGGGCATCGATGGCTATCCTCATGCCGGTCTACCCCCGCTTACCGCAACCTGCCGGTACACTTCGAGTGTCTTTCTAACTGTCTCCTGCCAGGTGAATTTTGCGGCATGCCTGCGGCCCTGTTCCACCAGCCTCTGCCGCACGTTGTCATGGGCAAGCATCCTGCCTATGGCCTCCACCCATCCGTCTGCCTCGAAATGGTGCAACACGACAGCCGCGTTGCCGAGTACTTCCGTGAGGGACCCGCCGGAGGATGACACCACCGGCGTTCCACATGCCATGGCCTCCAGCGGCGGGAAACCGAATCCCTCGTAGTGGGAAGACATCACAAAACATTCGGCGCCGGCATAAAGCAGGGGCAGGTCGGCATCCTCAACGTAGCGAATCCACTTGATCGACCCGGCCCTCGGTGATTGCCGCATCCTCTCAATGATAGGCTCGTTCTTCCACCCGGGCATGCCGGCAATAACCAGTTCCCCGTCGAAGGACGTGAGGCGTTCGAACACCTCGAACAGGAATGGCAGGTTCTTGCGGGGTTCAACGGTACCGACGGCCAGCAGGTAGGGCTTGTCCAGTACAAGGCGGCTGCGCATCGCGGCTACCCTGTCGGTTGCCTGGGGGGCAAACTGCTGCCCGATCCCGTTGTAAATGGCGAAGACCTTTGCCGAATCTACAGAGAGCGACTCGGCAATCTCGTGTGCCGTGAATTTCGACCCGGTGATGATGGCAGACGCCCGGCGGGCCGTGTCGCGGATCGTGGCGGAAAGGTAGCGCAGGTTCTTCTCCTCGGCAAACTCCGGGTACCTGAGGAAGCTGATGTCGTGTATGTTGACGACGGCCGCACCACGACTGAGAGGGGGAATTACAAAATTCGGGAAGTGGTAGACGTCGGCAGGTCCTGCAAACCAGTCGAAAGGCGGGAAATGCAGTGTCTTCCACCCCAGCTGCGCAAGGCTGCCGGGGCACCAGCGGACCGGATTCAAGCGGTCCGACGCGATGCCAGTGGGCTTTGCGTTACCCCGGAAGTCAAAGTAGGAAAAGCGGAAGTCCATGTCCGGCGCCATACAGGGAAGATGTTCGGCAAGTTGCCGGGCATAGCGTCCTATTCCGGCTCTCTGGGTAACTGCCGACTGGATGTCGACGCAGATAATCATGGCGGCAAGACTACCCCGCTGCACCGGACGCGGCAAGCGGTAAGACTTGCCCACGGGCAGGGCCCGGGAATTGAACCGGATGCGGGGGCGCGGCCGGGTGGGCAAAACAGTTGACGATAACAACCCATGTTCCTATCCTGAAAGTTTGCCAGCTATGAAACACAAGGAAAACAAGAAGAGCACGCCTGAGACGGGAACTCCGGAAACCGCTGTCCCGCCTGCGGTACCGGCAGCGCCGGCTGCAGGCGAGGTGCAGTCGATACCGGTACCGCCGGGCCCTGTTCCTCCTGCGGAACCATTTGCCGGGCTGGAGGTTCTGCCGGATGATCGGATCAGGAAGCTGGAGGAGGATAACAAGGCTCTTGCAGATCGTCTTCTGCGCCTCCAGGCCGATTTCGATAACTTCCGTAAGCGGGCACAACGTGAGCGCAACGATTTGTATACGATGGCAAACGAGGACATCTTCAAGGCCCTCCTGCCGGTTCTGGACAATGCCTACCTGGCACTTCAGTCCTCGCAGGTGCATCTTGGGACCGATCATCCGATTGTGAGCGGATTCAGGTTGGTCATTGACGAGTTGTTTGCCGTGATGGGGCGTTTCGGGCTGCGTCTCGACGAACCCAGAGATGGCCAGTTCGATCCCAATCGCCAGGAGGCCATATCCCACCTGCCGTCCGAGAAAGTACCGTCCAATCATGTCATGGAACTCTTCCGGCGCGGCTATTTCCTGAAGGAACGTCTGTTGAGGGCAGCCCAGGTTATCGTATCAAGCGGCAAGGCGTCGGATGCCAGTGCTGCCGCAGCGGAGAACGGGCAGGGAGTATCCACCGGACCGGGTGGGCAAGCGCCCCTGCAGAAGGAACAATAGACAGTGGCAGCAAAAGCAGACTATTACGAAGTGCTCGGCGTCAGCAAGACTGCGTCGGCCGACGAGATCAAGAAGTCCTACCGGAAGCTTGCGATGCAGTGGCACCCCGATCGCAACCAGGGCAATCCCGAGGCTGAAAAGAAGTTCAAGGAGATCTCGGAAGCGTACGAGGTCCTCAGTGACGCCTCCAAGCGGCAGCAGTATGACCAGTTCGGCCACGAAGGACTGCGGTCCTCGTTCGGACCCGGCGGATTCGACTTCTCCCGAGATTTCACGCACTCCGCGGACCTCCAGGACATTCTCGGAAGCATTTTCGGCGAGGGTGGCGGCGGGTTCTTTGATGACATATTTGGTGGCGGCGGCCGGCGGCGCTCAACACGGCGCGATGGTACGCAGAGAGGCGCGGACCTGCGATTCGATCTCGAGATTGACCTGGAGGAGGCGGCTTTCGGGTCCGAACGACAGATAACGCTTCCTGTCAGCGAAGAATGCACGTCGTGCAACGGCTCAGGGGTTGCGCCCGGCAGCAAACCGGAAACATGCAAACACTGCGGTGGCCGGGGCGAAGTCATATCCGGCGGCGGGTTCTTCCAGGTGCGGCAGACATGTCCTGTCTGTGGCGGAGCGGGTACGGTGATCACTCGTCCCTGCAACGCATGCCACGGCGCTGGTCGCGTGAAGGACAGGAAACGCCTCACGCTCCGCATTCCGCCCGGAGTGGATACAGGCTCAAGGCTCCGTCTTGCCGGCAAGGGTGAGGGTGGATTGCGGGGCGGGCAACCGGGCGATCTGTACGTTGTGTTGCATGTCCGTCCGCATGAGCTGTTTGAAAGACATGGTGAGGATCTCCTTTGTGAAGTGCCGGTTCCGTTCGAGGTCGCGGCGCTGGGCGGCGACGTCCAGGTGCCCACGCTTGAAGGCTATGCCGTGCTGAAGATAACCCCCGGTACGGAATCCGGAAAGGTGTTCCGCCTGAAAGGCAAAGGTATGCCGGATGTTGAAGGCTATTCGCATGGCGACCTTCACGTGCGGCTGAACCCGGAAGTCCCGGTGGACCTGAACGGGCGCCAGCGCAAGACACTGAAGGATTTTGCTGATTCGCGCGAAGAGGGCAATTACCCGGCAGCGGCCGGGTTCTACAGCAAGGTGGAGGCATTCTACGAGCGCAAGAAGGCCATGGGCGAGAAGAAGACCCAGCGCGAATCGTGAGTGCCGTTCATAGAACCATGCACCGTTGTTTTGTTCCGCCCGACCAATGGCTTCAGCAGGAGATCCGGCATGATTCCGCCCTCGATCACTACCTGCGTGATGTGCTCCGCCTGAAGACCGGCGACAGGGCCATTGTGTTTGACGGGGCAGGCCGTGAAGCGGAGGTCGAACTCCAGTCCCCGGGAGACGCGAGAAGGCAGCCGGCCCCGTTGCGCGTGGTTGAGATCAGGCATGCCACGAACGAGGTATCGATCAGGTTGACCCTCCTGCAGGCCGTTCCGAAAGGTGACAGGATGGACTGGCTTGTGGAGAAGGCCACGGAACTGGGGGTCTATGCGATCAGGCCGGTTGTTACTGAACGCGGAATTGTCCGCGTAAAGCCGGGGGAGAAGAGCAATCGCAGCGATCGCTGGCAGAGGATCGCCGAATCTGCTGCCAGGCAGTGCGGTACGGCATGGGTTCCCGAGGTCAGACCGGTTGCGGGATTGAGCGATTCACTGGCGGACGGGCGACAGGCGGATCTCTTCCTCGTCGGATCGCTTGACCCCGCGGCCAGGCCCTTGCGTGACGTGGTCCGTGACCGCGGGTCGCTGGCAACCGCGGCTTTGCTGATTGGGCCCGAAGGTGACCTGACTCCACACGAGCTGTCCCTTGCCCGTGATGCGGGGGCTGTCCCGGTTACGTTTGGACGGAGAGTCCTGAGGGTTGAGACTGCCGCTGTCTATGGCATCAGTATTCTGTTGACCGAATGCGGAGGCGGGGTGCTGCCGTGATTGGACGGCCGCGGCAGCGCAGGAGCTCTGCCCTCCATGACGGTGTCATTCCTATCGGATCGAGGATGGAGAGCGGCTCATCCCCTGGCACGCCGTCATTTCCGCCATCTGAAGCTTGCCCTGGACAAAGGGGGACCGTTGCCTGTTACCGCATTGGTATGCCCATCATGTTCTGGGCCCGTGAGAATGCCGCATCGCGGATTGGCGCAAAACGCTGATCCTGCTGGATGATGTTCATGCTTTCCTGGCCGCCGCACCTGATAGCCTGTTCGAGCGACTTGGATGCCTCGGCATTCTGCTTTGCGCTGATCTGGATCGCTGCAAGGTCCAGCCATGCCTTCCAGTCGGTCGGTATTCGCCGCAGGTAGACCTTGAGAGCCACTCCCATCCGGTCAAATCGCTGGGCCTTGGCATACATCCGTGCCATATCGATTATTATGTCCGGAGGGGCGTCGGGCGGAACCCGGTCGACGCACATATCGAGGGCCTTCACAACCAACGGCATGTTGCCGGCACGGTCAAGAAGTTGCGCGATCCTGAACTGGTAGGGCGCGGGAAGGTTTGTATTGGCCATTATTCCTTCGGCCATCTCCTGGAACCGCTGCGGGTTGCCGGCCTGCAGGTAGATTTCCGACAGTTCAAGCGCCTGGCTGACCTCGAGCTTGCCGTCAGGGATAAGCGCCTCGAGCTCGCGCATGCGCTGGTCCATCTGCCTGAAATTCCGGAGCTGGCCGAGGAATTCGAAGATCTTGGTGTTTGCAGGATCCTGCTTGCCGAAATCATTCATGAGACGTTCGGCATCATCGAGGCGTCCTTCCCGCAGGTACACTTCCTGGACCATGCGGAAATTCGCTTCGGGACTGAGCGGGTAGAGAATTCGGGCTTCTTCGAAGGCCTTATCCGCCTCGTGCAGCTGGCCGCGGAATGAATAGAGGCCTCCGATGGCGCTGCGGAGCTTGGAAAACGATTTGCGCGCAACGACATCCCGGCGGAACTTCTCGTCCCCGTTCAGCCTTCGCGTATACCAGTCCCATAAATCCAGGTCGTTGCGCGTCATCTCGTCCGTCATGGCCATCTGTTCGCGGTTGATCTTCATGATCAGCCCGTGCGGTTCCATGTACGGATACATCCAGCGTATCACGTAGCTCTCTTCCACGTAGAAGTCGTGCTTGAACTTGTTCTGGGCGAAGATCATCTCGCAGAGTATGCCGTTTATTTCCATGACCCCGAGTGCGCCGCTGACCTGTACGCGGCCGCCCTCGATCTTGAGATCGGCATTTGCCTGTCTCTTGCCTGAGCGGACTTCCTCCACGTAGACCTGGAAGGCCTTGGCGCTGTCCGGCACGGCCGGGATCCAGATGCGATCCCCGTAGAGGTCACGCATGACGCTCATGTAGGTGTTATCGGCCAGTGCGTTCTGGGTGATGAGGTAGACATCCTCCCTGACGCGGGCCGAATAGATCATGTAGGTGGGAACAAACCGCCCCGGGTCGGTACCACCGAAGAAAATGGCATCGGGCCCCATCTCGCGTGGATATTCAGGATTTGGAAGCGGTTCCTCGGAAGGGCTCAGTTCCTCGGTTATGGCCTCAGCCCCGCGAAGCTGGTAGTTGCCGAACTGCCACCCGAAATCATGACCGTTCTGTTCAGCCCCGCCGGAAATCCGGACAAGCTCCTTGTTGGTATAGTTCTCATGGATCGGCACCAGCGGCAATAGAAGGGCCGTGGCCAGGCTCAGGTACCTGATGGTTGTGTTGCCCTTGAAAAACGAATCAACGGACGCAAGCCCGAACACCAGCCCGTATCCGATCCAGAAAGCGTAGAGGGCATGGGAGGAAATGAACTTCACGCGCTGGATGAAGTTGTCCTGGATATCGCCTTTCGGGCTGGCCAGGGCAACGAGGACCAGGCTCATGGCGGCAAACCCGAACAGGGTGGCAATGATCCAGCGTTGCGCCGTGTGGTCTACCGTGATGCGGAAGTCCAGCTCCTTGCGGTTCATGAGCCACAACATGCCGATGAAAGCCGCGAAGGGACCTACCATAAGGAGAACTATCCCCACGGCCTGACTCAGCTGGGCACCCGTGAATGGCGCGGCGTTAGCCTGCCTGAGAGGGGCCGTCACGGCTATCAGGTTGATGCCAAGTTTGAATATGTAGACCAGGGCAAACAACAGCACGGCAAGGAAGGCCGCTGCGATGGTGACACGCTCCGACAGCGACGATGCCTGGCCGCCGCGCAATCGTTCCACCAGGTCCTTCACCTGCGTTATGGCCAGGGCCATGCCTCCGACGGCAAGCATAAGGACGACGAGGCCGATGAGCCCCTTGTAGAGCCGGGTCATCCACGGAATACCGCCCGGGAAAACAAGCTCCTCCGCGAACACTATGGCCGCGGCGACCAGGCACAGCGCGATGGATGCCAGCAACCCGCTCAGCTTCTTTCCCCCTAACTTGATGTGCCACGCGGTAAAGGGAAGGAAGCCAAGGAGCGCGATGGGCAACGTGAACTGGGCGCGGAGGTCGGTCAGGTACGAGCCGACCTGGTCCAGGAATGTGTGCGAGAAGACGTCGGTGGGTATGATCTTCTCATACTGTCCGCGCGATATCGCATGCTTGAACCCTTCCCATGTGCGCGGGTAACCCCAGTTCATCGGCGGATTGCGCAGGTCGGAGACTATCGGCATGTAGACGTAGAAAGCCAGGCCCACCTCCACCAGGAGGAAGGTGAGGGCCACGGTCTTTCCCCGCGGCAGCACGAAGTAGGCAACAGCCATTGCCCCGAAATTCAAGGCCATGTAGACAAAGCACGATATATGCGCAGGGTGCGCAATCGGCGGCAGGATGCCTTTGTCGACAAGGAGCACCACGGCGGCGAAGGGAATGCCAAGGATGCAGAAATCGCGGAAGAGCAGCATGTCCCGCAGAAATATTACGACCACCAGTGGGAGCATTGCCAGCAGCAGCACCTGGTAGTTCGTCAGCCCCAACCCGAATACGAATGCGGTAACGTACAGGAGACGGTCGCTCGGGCGGCACATCCACCAGTAGGACAGGAGGAAGACCAGCACGAGGAAGAACGCATTGAGACTGTATACCTCCACAATCACGGACTGGGACCACATCACCGGCGTAAACGCGAACAGCAGGCTGCACACAACGCCGCTGACCCAGCAGATCATGTCTTCGGCCTGGTGGCTTGCCTTGTGCATTGTGTTGCGTGACTGCTGGAGCACCTGCAAGCCCGACCGGCTGACCAGCATGGCCGTCATCCCGGTCGCAAGGGCGCCACAAACGGCGGAAAACAGCGCAACGCTCCACGCAGGGTTCGGCTGGCCGCGGAACTTCACAAACACAAATACTTTTGTGAAGAACCAGGTCAGCATCGTCCATATCGGGTAACCGGGAGGGTGGGGTACGCCGAGGTAGTCGGAGGCAACCGCCAGTTCCCCTGAATCCTCCAGGGTCACCGTCGGCGCAAGCGTGTAGAAATAGACGCAAAAGGATATGGTCAGCGCCGTCCAGAAGGCGCTCCAGTCAACTTTGCTGAAAAAACGGCCTTCTGTCCCGCTGCCGTTCGTGATCGGTTCGTTGACAGGCGCGGGAGATGCCTGCGCCTCGGGCGTTGCCGGTTTCTGTGCCTTGTCTTGCTTCACGGTTACGTCTCACCACGATATTAGCTGGAGCCTGCCAAAGCAAGTACAACCACGGGAAGTGCTTGCTCTCCAGAAGGATCAAAGAGATGCCTCCCGGTCCATGGCCATCCCGGGATGTGAGCTATTCCGCCTGCCTGCGTACTGCCGTTTCCCGGACCCATCCGCCGCGACTGCCGGTCGACGCGTACACCCAGCCTGCGTGTTCTTCCCGTATCCACACGCGTTCAGCTGCCTTCAGTGGGCAGGTCTGTTCAGCCGTCTCTGCGGGACAGAGCCGTGCAGGGGCGTCGCTGGCCATCGTGAAGGGCGGTGACGTTCGGGATCCCGCAAGCCATGATGCCCCGGCAATCAGCAATGCCGCTGCAACGAGCATGGTCGCCTGGGCCGGACCACGCCGGAGGATGAACGTGGCCATCCCGGCCAGAAACAGCAGCACCGCAACCGTAGCCAGGATGATGCGCAGCTGAAACACCGTACCTTTTGCCATCGTCTGCTGGACAACAACGGAAACCACGGACGTGTCGGGTTTGTATGCCTCGAACCGGGCGGCACTTGCCTTGTGGAATTGCAGCCGGTATGGACCCTGCAACGCCGTCACGTACCGTTCGGCAACGGGATCAAAGAAGGTGAAGCCGGTTGCTGGTAAGGCTGACGCATTTGTCGACAGGGGAATGAGTATCTGCTCGAACGACCGGACCCCGGCCTCGTCCTTCACCATCTTCGGCGTGTACATGCGGAAGAGCGGCGAAGGCGGCAATGTCGGAGCAGCGGCACGCGCGAGATAGCCTGTTCCCTGGACCGTGTGTCGCAGTGTCACCAGCTCGCCGGTGGCAACGCTCGATGGAGACAGTACTGCGGAATAGCGGAAATTGCCGACAGTCCCGGAGAAGTCCGGCGGCCTGTCCCCGTCCGGCAGCTCGCGAACGTTGAAAGACAGCGGGGTCACCGGGACATCCCCTGCACGTTCTTCCATCATGTTGCCGAAGAATGTGCGGCGGCGTGATACGAATTTCAGTTCAAGCACAGGTGACAGCGTAATGCTTCCGGAAGTCGTAGCCCTTGCGGTGCTCCGGAACCGGCGTTTGGATACGAGAACGTTGTCTCGCATTTCGCGTTGAGTTGGCAATTCCTCAAACTGGCTGAAGACCAGCCTGTCGGGTGGCGGGAGCCCGCGGACGCCGATATCCTGGCCTATGTCGATGCCCGCCGCGGCTATCTCGAGAATCAGTTCGAATACTTCATCGCGGAACGGGTTCAGTCTCGCGCTCTGGAAAGCAGCCTGGACGGACGCAGCAGGTTGCTGCGCCTCCACAGCAGCAGCAAGGACACAGACGGCTGCGGCCAGGCACGGCGCAAACAGCCGTGCAATGCGATTCCCACGCGATGTGGTCCTACCTGCCACTTGTTGTCCCCCCCGCCTGGTTGTCCTGCACCTGCTGTGTTGCCACTGCAGGCAGTCCCGAGATGCGGTCCTCGTGCCATGATGTGGCCCAGCTTGAACCGAGAAGGATGAATGCCGTGACCGCGACACCGGCCAGGAGCTGTCCCGTCGAACGCAGGCCAAGTCTAATGAGCAGCAGGGCCAGCCAGATTGCAGTGAAAGCGATGCTCGCCGCAACGGCCCTGTGGACTGCCGGCAGTTCGTAGTGCCAGAACAGGAAGAACCTGTACCAGGGCAGCGATGCCTCCTTGTCGCCGGACAGGTTCCGGGAGGCGAGCGTCATGTTGTTGCGAATCTCCCGTGTGCTGCCTTCGTAGCGTTCGGCCTGACGGAACGCCGTTATCGCGTCGCTGTTAAGGCCGGCCTTCAGCAGGGCGGTGCCGAGGTTGTAGTAGAGAGGACCGTTCCGCACCCCCTGCCGAACCAGCTGCTCATAGACTGCGGCCGTTGCCCGGAAGTCAGATGGTGTTGTGGCGGTTGCCATCATGGAATTGGCCTGGTCCCAGAGGAATCGATGCGTGTCGGCATCTCCCGGAAATGCCCGTGCCGGGGACAGCACGACGGCCAGCAAGAGTCCGACCAGGCAGCGTCTCAGCATGTGGTGTGTGCGCGCATTCATGCGGCCTCCACCCCTGTCTCGACGTCAACCCTTGCAAGGCAATCCCCGATGGTGCGGCAATCCTGTGAAACCTGTTCCGGCTCCGCGCTTGTTCCCGAGAATGCCACGTTGAAACAGCGTTCGGCCGCCTTCATGAAGCCGGTGTCGTCCCCGGAGGCTATCCCTGCCGCGGCGAGGCGATGTCCGAGGTCGGAAGGAGTGAGCGACGTGGATGCCAGATCGCATCTTGCCGCAATGAACTCGGCGATAACCTCGTAGATTGTGCTGGCGGCGCCAGCCGGGTCCCCTGCGATCTGCGACTCAATATGCCGGAGTGCCGCTGTTGCGATACCGGCGGCCTGTTGCCGCCTGCGCCTCCGCTTTGCCCCGGGCGCAATACGGCACAGGAACGAGCCGCCGGCAACAAGGCCATAGGCAACGGGGCCGGAACACAGAAGCGCAAGTACCCAGGGACCGGGGAACAATGCTCCCGGGCTGGCGCCGGCTGGAACCATCGTGACGGGCGCCGTCACGATCACATCTTCTGACGCAGTCGTGATCGAAAGACGGTTTGTAGCCGCGGAAACAATCATGGAATCAGCCATGGCCACGGATGCCCGCACGTGCACCGGGATAGGTTGTGTCCGGATGGTTCTATATGCCCTTCCCACGGAGTCGAAATAGGCGATCTCAATGGAAGGCACTTCCAGCGTTCCAACCGTCGTCGGGCGGATTGTGTAGCGGTAAGTGCGTGACTGGCCCGACTGTTTTGAACTGACGGTGTCGTCGTATACCCTGAACGAACTGCTGAATGCCGGGATCTCGCCCAGCGCCGGTGGGAACGCGTTGGCGAAGTTGACATGACCCTTCAATGCCAGCGTGAACTGCAGCGGATCTCCCACGTTGCATGTCTGGCTGTCCAGCGATGCTTCGACAGTCAGGTTGGATCCAAAAACGCCTATGTACGAGGCCGGGCGGCCCTCTTCCGGCGGTGGAATCACCCGGACCACCCTTGCCGGGCCGACGGCGAATACAGGGCGTACACCGACGTCAGCACCTGCCTCCACCTTTGTGACCAGTTTCCCTTTGAATTGCGCCGGACCGAATGTAAACGTGCCCTCCTGCCTCGCCGTATATGTGAGCTGGATGCCGTACTCGTAGTAGCGACGACCGTTGCGCACGACTTCGCGGCGGTCGAGAAGGAACTTCGCCGGCTTCTCCCTCAGGTCCATCTCGAACATGCTCCCGAAGTCAAACGGGTCAGGTTGGATGGTGTAGTTGTTTATGAGGAACCCCGGCCGGCGGGGATCTCCGGTGACACGCTGGCCCAGGACCTCGCGCATGTCCTGTCCCTCAAGCCCGTCGGCAATGGCCTGCTCAAGGAACGGAACAAGCAACTGAGGTGGCTCTGCCGGCAGGATCGGGTCCACGGATGCGCCGTCAGGTATCCTGAGAAGAACAGTGAAACGGACCTGGAAGGATTCGTCGGGAAGCAGCGAGTCGCGGGATGGCGCGATCTCCAGGATCACATCATCCTGTTTCTCTATCCCAAGCACTTCGATAACCGGTCCGTCGCTCCGGAGAGTACGGCCGCCGGCCTTCATCTCGATCGGGCCGGCCTTGAACTTGCCGGTTTCGGCGGGAACTATTTCGTATGCAAACGTGCGGCCGGTGAACGCCTCACGCGTCATGCGGCCGTTTACGACCACCACGCTGACACGGCTGTCGCTGTGGCTGCCCAGCAGTCGCACGCCCGCCTTCGATATGGCTGAAAGGTCAGGATCGACACCCTGGTCGGCGCCGGCTACGCGAACGGTCAGTACGACAGGTTCGCCCAGGTAGATCTGGTTCCGGTTTGCCTCGACAAAAAGCTGGAGATCTTCGGCAGTCGCACCGGTGACAGCTATCTGCAAAATGGCAAAAAGCGCGGCAAAGGCGAGGACCGGCGTCGTGAAAAGCGCACCCCTCCCGCTTCGAAGGTGGGAAACGGGATACGACAGTTCGCGTACCGGGCGACGAACCGCGGATGCGCCGCGCAGCGGCGCTACTACATCATCCACATACCTTCCGGATGTAGTGGCCGCACTCCGTGCGGCATCTCCCTGATCCTTCTCATTCATACGATCGTTCCCGAAACAACGTGACGGCACTACCAGTCTCTCTCTCCGGGCGCCATGGGAATGTTGCGGTTCCGTTCCCGTACTTCTTCTTCGTGGTTTCGTTCGCGTTGCAGGGCCTTCTCAAGAAGTTTATCCATGTCTTTGGGGAGTTGCTCGGTCTTCTGCTGTTCCGGCTGATTCTGCTGTTCCTGCTTTTCCTGGTCAGGCTGTTGCTGTTCTTTCTGCTGATCCTGCTGCTGGCCCTGTGGTTGCTCCTTTTGCTGTTGCTGCTGATCCTGCTGTTGCTGTTGGGGCGGGGGCTTGGGGAGCAGCTTCAGTATCTGGCCGAGATAGTCCCTGCTGAACTCCTGGTCCCTTCGTCCTGCGGAGAGATCCCCTGATTCTAGCGACTTCATCGCCCGTTCCTGGGCTGTGGCCGTGCGATCCGCGAGGTCGATGATATGCCGTCTTGTCTCCGGGCTGATGGCGTTTGTCGGTGATGAGTTCGTGCCGGTCGTAACATCCTGCTGCGGCTGCTCGGGCACGCTCTGTTCAAAGCGCTGCTTGAAGAGCCGGGTCAGATCCAGCGATTCCTTCTGCTCATCGAGGACTTCCTTCGGGATCCTTGTGCCGGCGTTGGTTGACGTGACCGAGGCCGTGGCATTGCTCTGGCGGCGTATGTCTTCAGCGAGAAGCCTGTCATGGGGAACTATGCCTTTCCATAGTCCGTAAATACCGTTCTCCGACTGACCTGCCGGGGCGGTCGCGCGCGGATCTAGATCCCGCATGGCGTCGCTTGCCTCCAGCATGCGCTCGCGCGTGATCTCGGATACCTGGTTGACCGCGGCCATTGAATTGCTCGCACCTCCCTGCGCAAGCCCTTCCATCAGCTTGCCCTTGAGGGGAATCCACAGCAGGGCGTTGTCTTTCTGGGCAGCCGCCAGTGATTCCATCTGGCCGATCCGGTCCGGCGACTGGTTCGTTGCCGCTTCTGAGAGCTTGCGGTTCAGGTCGCGCTGCGCCTGGAGCATCATGTCTGCAAGCTGGTGCGGCGGAGTATTGCCGTGTTGCGACATGATACGCTCGACGAGCGCATCCTGTTCGGCGGCAGGCAATTGGCCAAGCACTGCAGAAAGGTTGCCGCGGGCCTGTTCGGAAACCGTGTTCGCGCGAAGGGCATCCTTGAATGCCTCGGCTGACTTGCGCAAGAGCTTCTCCTTGTCCGATGCCGGTGACGCGGATGGGGTGTTGGTGGCCGGTGCAGAGGCGGCTGCGTTGTAGTAGGCCGCGCCAAGGCCGGTAAGGAGTTCCGGGTCGGGTTCCGGTGTGTTTTGGGCAAGCGACTGGACTATCTCCGCGGCCTCGGGGAATTTCCCCGCGCTGTAGAGGGCGGCAGCGGCGTTGAAAAGGAAACGGCTTGCAGAAGCATCGGAAACCGTCATTGCCGCCTGCTGGTAGAGTCGCGCGGCCTCGTCGTAACGGCCGAGCCTGAAAAGGGTCTGTGCCTTGCGGGCAGCCGAGTACCCTGTCGGTTCCTGTGCCGGGGCAATGGCCGATGCTGCAGTTGCCGGCGCGTTGCGGCCCGGTGTGTTCGTGACCGGCGGCAGCGTTGTTGCCGGTGCGTTTGTCGCCTCGGCGGGCAATGCGAGCATGGATGCAATGATGATCGCGGCGACAGACCCGGCGGGCGACTGGAGGGAAGGGGACTGGTGGGTAGCGGCCACGCCGGACTTGCGGCTCAGGCGACCCTGGCTGAGTCCTGCGGCTGCCGAAAGGAGAAGGATTGCCGGCAGCAGGAACCACTGGTACCTCTCGACCCTGCGCCTGCGCAGGCTCTCTTCATATTCCTGCGCAGCAATCTTCCGCAGGTGATCCCTGTACAAGGTCCCCAGTGTCGTTGACGCTATCCCGACGGTACCCATGGGCACATACGCGGCGCCGGTTATCCTGGCAATCTCGTACAGCGTCTCGTCATGAAGCTTGGTGACCACGTCCTGGCCCTGGTACTGCACGCTGCCCGATGCGTTTCCCGGCACCGGAATCTTTGCCCCGATGCGGTTACCAAGCCCCACGGTGAACACAGGGATCTTCAGTTCCGCCGCGCGCGCCGCCGCGTCAAGCGCCTTGCCGCCCAGGTCTTCGCCGTCGGAAATGAGTATCACCGCGTTGTGCGCGGCTGTTCCCTTGTCAAAGGCATCGATCGCCTTGTAAAGCGCGTCTGCAATGTCGGTCTCGCCGGCCGGTGCGGAATTGACGTCGGCCGCTTCGAGCGCCTGTATCAGGAACGCGTGGTCCATGGTCAGCGGGCACACCAGGGTTGCCTTGCGGCGGAATGTCAGCAGCGCCGCACGATCGCCCTGCAGTTCCTTTATCAGGTCCATGACGTCGGCCTTGGCGCGCATGAGGCGGTTGGGCCGCACATCGTCCGCGAGCATTGAACGCGATACATCGAGCGCGATGACCAGGTTGCGCCCCTTCTGGAACGCCAGTTCCTCGCGCGTACCCCACTGGGGTCGCGCGGCGGCAATGAACGCAAACAACAGGCCCGCAAGCGTCAGTGCAGCCTGCCAGCGGCGACGAGACACGCTGAACGCCGGCTGAAGCTTGGCCTGCATCGGGACCGATACAAACCGGCTCATCACCTGTTCCCGGCGCTGGATGACCGCATGCCACCACAATCCCATCGCCGGCACCAGCCATGCCAGGTACAGGATCCATGGATTTTCAAACTGCACTTGCATTGTCTCCGCCTCTATAGAATCCGCCGCGTCCAGTGCATGTTCAGGGTTGTTCCCGTGAGCACCAGGACCAGTCCCGGTACCAGGAACCACGGGAAGAGCTCGTTGTACTGCCGGTACTCGTTGCGCTGTATTTCAGTCTTCTCCAGCTTGTTTATGTCTTCCATGGCCTCTTCGAGGCCGGTGGCATCCCTGACGTTGTAGTACTGGCCGCCGGTTCCCTCCGCCAGCCCCCGCAGGAGCTTCTCGTCAAGCACGACGTCGGCCATGCCGATTGTTTCGCGGCCGAAAATGTCACGCATTTTGAAAGGCGCCCTGCCCGTGGTGCCGACACCGATCGTGTATATCCTGACCCCCATCTGTTTTGCCACTTCGGCCGCCTGGTCCGGCTTGATTATGCCCGTGTTCGATTCGCCGTCGCTGAGCAGGACGATGATTCGCGACTTCGTAGGAGCGTTCTCCAGCCGTGCGCAGGCGGTGGCGAGCGCGTCGCCGATGGCGGTCAGTACTTCTTCCTGGTTCAGTACGCGTCCGTTTGCGTCCAGTGCCTGCTGGGGAATTTCAACGCCCTTCAGGACATGCAGAAGTGCGTCATGGTCAGACGTAAGCGGGGCGCGGGTACTGGCATACCCGCCGAACGTTACCAGGCCGACGAGGTCGTCCGGCCGCCTCTCCACGAACTCGGCGAAGACTTCCTTGACTGCATCAAGCCGTGTCCGCATGCGGGTGCCGGTCCCGGTCTTGATGGACATGTCCAGGGCTTCCATGGAACCCGAAACGTCCGTGACCATCTCGATGGAAACGGCGTGAGTCTTGTCCTGGACAGTGGACAGCACGGTCTGGGGTCGGCTCATGGCAACCACACCGAGCAGCAGGCCGGCCAGGACGATGCCGGGCAAAACACGGGAGACAACCACACGCCAGCTCTGGTGGCCGACCGGGATGCGGTGTGTCGCCGAGAACAGCAACCCGCCGGTTGAGCGGCTGCGATACACGCGCCAGGCCGCTACTGCGACCGGCAACAGCAACAGCCAGTACTCCGGTGAGGCAAACCTGAACATCAGTTGATCCCTCCGGGGACCGGCGGTCCCGACTTGTCGGATTCCAGGTACGCCTGGGCAGTCCGTACCATCGCTTCGGTTGCGGCAGGCTGGGGTTCAAAAGCCGCGAATTTCACGAGATCGGCGGCCTCGAGGAAGTCCTTCAACCGGGCGGTTGTGTCTGCCGGGAAAGTTGGATTGCGACTTATGGCGGAGAGGAACTCTTCTGTCGTCTGTTCCGGTGCACGTACGCCGTATTGCCGTTCGACGTACCGCCGGACGATCATGGTCAATTCAACATAGAAATCCTTTATCCTGTTCTTCTCGAGGAGCTGTTTCGACAGCAGTTCGTCCAGCTCGCGCAGCGCTCGTTCGCGCGGTGAAAGGCGTCGCAGAACAGCTTCGTGGTGCACGCGTTTTGCCAGCCTGACTATCCCCATGAGCAGCAACGCTGCCAGAAGGGCAAGGGCTGTCCATGCCGCGATGGTCTTTCCTGATGGCGGGATGTTGTACGGTTTCAGGTCGGCCTGTACTGTCCCGCCGTTGCCCGGCGCGGCCATGTCGAGCCGTATCGGGGGAGTGGGGAACCAGCCCTTCACCGGCGGGGAGACGCGGTTGTCTTCATAGGTTATTGCCATTGGAGCGATCCGGTACTCCGGGGCCACCAGTGGGGTCAGTCGTATCCTCCGTTCCGTTACCACTGTCGTCGCGGCGGCGACGGGAGGTTGGTCAATGACCCCGTTGTAGATAAAGCCCTGGACCCTGTCGTCCGCTGCCGGCACGGTGACCTGCACGGATGATGGACCCGTGACCCGTATTGTGAGGAAGACATCGCGGTCGAGGAACACCCGGCCCGGATCCACCGTGAGGACCACTTCAATCCCGGAACGGGATACCTTCTCAACGCGCGGCTTCGTTACGTCGGCTGCAGCCTGTGTTCCTGGCCGGCTGCAGGACAAAAGGGTCAGGGCAAGACATGCGCACACGCATGCCAATGTCATGCCCTTGCCGGGCAGTCGTGTTCTGCTTGTTCGCATTTGCGTCACCCGTGTCCGGCCCTTATCTGGCGTTTGTGGAAGAGCTTCCTCACGTCATCTACGAAAGGCCTGTCGGTCGAGAGGTCGATACGGTCAAGCTTGAGACGGGTGAAAGTCTCCCTCATTCCGCGTTGTTCCTGTTCGGCCTGTTGCCTGAACGTATCCCGCAGCAGCTTTGAACTGGTGTCGAGGAGAAGCAGGGCACCCGTTTCCGGGTCTTCGATCTCGAGGAGGCCCACGGGTGGTATTTCCTGTTCCCTCGGGTCTGTCACCGGGCAGCAGATGACATCATGGTGCCTGGCCGTCACCCGCAGTTCCTGCAGGCACGGCGGGGCGATGAAGTCGGAAATGACGAAGACCACCGCCTTGCGTTTCTGGACATTGTTCAGGAAGCGCAGCGCCGAGGCGAGGTCGGTGCCGCGTCTTGTCTCCTCTGCCGCGAGCACTTCGCGCACCAGCCTTATTGCGGCCTTGCGCCCCTTGCGGGGCGGGACGAATTTCTCAATCCGGTCGCTGAAGAGGATGAGGCCAACCTTGTCCTGGTTCTTCACGGCCGAAAGGGCAAGCAGGCACGTGATCTCGGCGGCAACTTCCGCCTTCGATCTGTTGCCGGAGCCGAAGCACTGCGAACCTGAAATGTCCGCGAGAAAGATTATCGTGAGTTCGCGTTCCTCTGAGAAACGCTTCACGAAGGGATGACCCATGCGCGCGGTTACGTTCCAGTCAATGGACCGGATGTCGTCGCCCGGAACGTACTCGCGGACCTCGTCGAATTCAATGCCCTGTCCCTTGAACACGGAGTGGTATTCGCCGGAGAGCTGTTCGTTGACGAGGCGGTTGGTGAACACCCTTATCCTGCCGACCTGCTTCATCAATTCTCGGGTGTCAATCGGCATGGCGTTCCCTCCTGCAGGCGGCAAACGGCTCCTGCGGCAGGCGGCGAATCAGGGCACGGGAATCTCGTTCAGGATGCGGGTGACGAGGTCGTCGCTGTTGACCTCTTCCGCCTCCGCCTCGTACGTGAGGATGATCCGGTGACGGAGCACGTCGTGGGCGATTTCCTTCACGTCCTGCGGCGTAGCGTAGGCGCGCCCGTTCAGCATGGCGTTTGCGCGCGCGGCCATGTTGAGGTACAGGGTGGCCCTGGGCGATGCCCCGTACTCGATCTGGTGTTCGATCTTCAGGCCGTAGTCCGCCGGCTTCCGCGTCGCGAATACGATGTCGAGGATGTAGTCACCGACCTTGTCGTCGCAATACACCTGGTCGAGGACTTCGCGCATGCGCGCGATCTGGTCGGCAGACATGACCGTGGCCACGCTGATATCGTTCTTCCGGGTGAAGCGGCTCATGATACGCCGTTCGTCGTCCTTGGATGGATGAACGATCTTGCACTTGAGCATGAAGCGGTCGATCTGGGCTTCAGGCAGCGGGTAGGTTCCTTCCTGCTCGATGGGGTTCTGTGTCGCCATTACGAGAAACGGCTCGGGCAGGGGATAGGACGTGGTGCCGATCGTCACCTGGTGTTCCTGCATGGCTTCCAGCAGGGCCGACTGGACCTTTGCCGGCGCCCTGTTGATCTCGTCTGCCAGCAGCAGGTTGGTGAACACGGGGCCCTGGCGCGGCGTGAAGGATCCGTCCTTGGGGCTGTAGACCATCGTCCCGACCACGTCCGCGGGGAGCAGGTCCGGTGTGAAGGAGATACGTTTGAAACCAAGCCCGAGTGTCTGGGCCATGGTCTTCACGGCCATTGTCTTGGCCAGGCCGGGCACGCCTTCAACCAGTATGTGGCCGCCGCTGATGAGGGCGATGAGCATGCGGTTGATCAGCTTCTCCTGGCCTACGATGACCTTGTTCACCTCGGCGATCAGGTTCTGTATCAGCCGTGACTGTTCCTTGATGAGTTCCGTGGTACCGGCAATATCGGGTTTCATTGACTAACCTCCCTTATAGTATACGTACGCGGCCGACGGGATCTTAGCCGGAACGATCCAGTTCGGCAAGATGTGTAACCGCGGATGAACGCAGATGGGCGCGGATACGGACTCTGACAGCAGTCTGAAATTCGGTTCACCTTCGGGTGAACTGAATTGCAGACTGCATCGGTGTCTGGACATCTGCGTAAATCTGCGTTCGTCTGCGGTTCCTCTAATCTTCAATTCAATCGTTTCGGCTCAGTCCCTGTTCCCGTGGACGGCACGGAGGCCGTCCCTCCAAATTGATCAACTTGTGCCAACCTGTCTTTTATTCAGAAGCGTCGGTGTGGCATGCAGCAACGACGAGCAGCGAGACTCCAACTCCGGCAGAGCGGACGCCTTTGCCCGCAGCGGGCTACGGCGTGCCATGGGAGCTCTGCCCTCCACCCGGATATCGGTCCGTGAGCCTGAGGACGACCTACTTCTTCTGCTTCTTCGAGTCCTTCTCTTCTTCGTCCTTCGGTTCCGTCTTCTTCTGCACCAGGTCTTTGCGACTGTGTGTAAACGGGGTGGCTTTGTATGAAGCCAGCAGGTATGTCCATTTGCCGAACCTGGTGTTCAGCGCCGCCACCTTCTCTTCAAGAGCCTTGCGTTCGGATTGCGCCGCGGCAGCGCCGGGCGCCGCGTTCGTGGCCGCTACTGCCGTTTCGTTGGTGGCCGTGCCCGGGGGCGGTGGCGGCGGTATGCCGGCTTCGGGCGTGAGGGCGACCTCGATGCGGACATAGCGGTTTGAAGCGGGATCGGTTGCGCCCACCTTGATCCGGTAGATCTCGCCCCTCGTGCTCGTGACTTCGAAAACAACCGGCTTGTCCATGCCTGTGGCGGCGTCGTCGAGCGACGGACC
>Ga0172375_10001924_pt1 | contig 33002 bp, 18 predicted proteins | sample LakKiv1m_FD_114537 | JGI IMG/M metagenome (GOLD analysis project Ga0172375, IMG submission 114537) | Freshwater microbial communities from Kabuno Bay, South-Kivu, Congo - kab_092012_11.1m | ecosystem: Environmental > Aquatic > Freshwater > Lake | place: Democratic Republic of the Congo... | reverse complement strand
ATCGGAAATAGCCGAAATATCCCTGCAGCCAGTTATAAATATGCTAACGAGTTTACTGCTTACCTCTTCGTTATGAAAAACTATAATAGACTGCTTCATCTCTCCTACCAGCTTGACAAAACCGAAAGAATCTTTTGTCCTTAAGGAATCCATGCCCATAGATATGCTTCTAGTAAACAATAATCCATGCTGTGAAAAAATTATAAAATCCGTACAAGAAGAATCTACGTCCAGAAGCAAATAAATATCTGAACGCCCGATATTATTTTGGCAGTTCCTGTAAACCCATTGGAGGGACTCATATGAACTCAAGGATATGTTTTCAACGGATAGCCCCGCTTTTTCCAGTATCTTTGCCTGCCGGCGTAAGACGTCTATCTGGACAATGGCTAAAATTACCCTGGAATAGCCCATCTCATCCAAACCAGATGTCTTATAACCAAAAACTATCTCATCTTTTTTATAAGGCACAACCCTGCCGATATGCAGCTCAATCATCTGGCTGATCTCATTTTGATCCTGGCTAGGCAAATGAATATTCCTGACAGTAACAAAATCTCGAGGCAGGCACACTGAGACTGTTTTTGAGCTAATCTTCTCCCTGTGGAGAACATTTACAATCTCGGCGCTAATTTGTTCGTCGGTTAAAGAAGCTATATTTGATACAATACAATTAGATATACTTGGCTTGGCAGCCATTGAACGGGAATAAACGATTTTTAGATATTGTTTGTTAAGCTCTATAGATACGTTATTTTTTAACATTATCGCACCATTTGGGATATTTGGAACGTCGGCAAGAGTATAGCTAGAACAATCGTCCCTAAAATAGCCCCTAATATGAGGATTAATAAAGGTTCGATCAAAGAAGAAACCACCGCAATATCCGCTTCAACCTGATTAGCGTAAGAATTAGACACTTCATCCAATACCTCGCTTAACCTGCCCGATTCTTCCCCTACCGCGACCATCTTCGTAAAAAATGGAGGCAGTTTCGTGTGAAACTCCATGCTTTTATATAACGATTTGCCTGATGCCACTTCATGGCAGACTTGCTTCATCCCTTCCTTAAGGATCGGATCCTCGATAGTCAAAGTTATTATTTCAAGGGAAACCAAAGCAGGCACCCCGCTTCTCAAAAGCAAACTAAAAGCACGGGAAACATACACTAACTCCTGGTTTATAACCAGTCGTTTTATCACGGGTATTTTTCTTTTTATTCTTATAAAAAAAATCCTAAAGGCCTTATCGCCTTTACTGCGGTAGAGAATAATTATTATAGCTGCTATTACCCCAAAAACAATAAACCAGGTTTTGCTTGAAAGCGTGCTAAGATAAAGCACAGCTTTTGTTATCATGGGAATATCTTTACCTAAATTCTCAAATAAAGGCCTTAACCGGGGAACTACAAAATTGATCAGAATAAAAATGCTGGTAACTCCGACAAAAAGAAGCAATACCGGATAAGCAAGTGCCACCGTAATCTTTGTCCTTAAACTCTCCTGGCGGGATAAAAATTCCCTTATTTGATCAAGTGCTGTATCCAAGTGCCCGCTAACCTCTCCTGCTTTTATCAAATTAACGAATAAAGAAGAGAATACTTCGGGGAAGTGCGCTAAAGATTCCGAGAAAGCCCTACCCTCTTTCGTGTTGCCGTATATTTCGTGGATAATTTCTCTGAGACGAGGATTATCTGTCTGCTCATAGATAATTTTAAGCCCGGAAAGAAGTTCAACCCTGGCCTTAATAAGTGTTGCCAGTTTGTCGGCAAAAATCAGGATATCTTTTGAAGATACTTTTTTGCCATGAGTTTTAGGGGGATTTTGTTTTTGGATTTTTTCCGCAGTGGCCAATATTTCATTAAGGCTGGTTACAAATAAGCCCTCTTCAGAAAGTTTACTGATCGCGTCCTCTTCCCCATTTGCTTCAATTACCCCCTCAAGTATCTGATAAAGCCCTTTTTTTGCTTTATAGGAAAATTTAGCCATTGCTCTTATTTTTTTTTAAAAAACTTGCTTATGGTCAAAATAACCAATCACCAAGTTACAAACACCAAACAAATATCAAATTTCAAACTCCAAGTTTGGTTATTGAAAATTGATTATTGAATATTGTTTGGTCATTGTTTCTTGTTACTTGGTTATTTATACTTCTTATTATTTTCAGAAATTATTCTCAAGCTCAACGACCCTCAAAACTTCTTCAGGAGTAGTCAAACCCAGTTTAACTTTTTCAATACCTGAATCAAGAAGCGTTTTGAAATTACTTTCTTTGGCCTTATTCTTTATCTGAGTAGCTGAAGATTTATTAAGTATTAATTCTCTTATTTTATCGTCGACAACCAGGATTTCATAAATAGCACTCCTGCCTTTATATCCGATATGTTTGCAATTTTCACATCCTTTTCCGCGAAAAACAGGAATAGTTTTAAAAAAATCAGGCAGGAATTCTTTATCTTTGACTTCCTCCTTACAGCTGGGGCATATCCTTCTAACCAGCCTCTGGGAGATAAACGCATTAACTGAAGACGCAACCAGATAAGGCTCTATGCCGATATCCATAAGCCTTGTTGCCCCGCTTGCGGAATCATTAGTATGCAAAGTGGAAAAAATCAAATGACCTGTTAAAGAAGTCCTAATTGACAATTCTGCGGTCTCCAGATCCCTAACCTCTCCTATCATCATTACATCAGGATCGTGGCGCAATATACTTCTTAAAGCATTGGCAAAAGTAAAACCTATTTCAGGCCTTACTTGAATTTGCATTACGCCCGGGAGCTCATATTCAATAGGATCTTCGATAGTAATTATTTTTACCGCCTCTTTGTTAAGTTTATTTAAGAATGAATATAATGTTGTAGTTTTACCGCTTCCAGTGGGCCCGGTAAGAAAAATTATCCCATGTGGTTTATGCATCAGCATATCGATCTTGCTTAACTCGACATCATCCAGCCCTAAATCTTCCAAATTAAAAAGCAAGTGTACAGGTAGTATTCTTATAACCACATTCTCTCCATAAAGGCAGGGAATTATGGAAATCCTCAAATCCACCTGGCTATCCTGAATTTTTATTATTGCCCTTCCATCTTGAGGAAGGCGTTTCTCGACTACATTCAAGTTAGAAAGAATCTTTATGCGCGAAACAACAGCTGTATATAAATATTTCAATTGCTCAGGCATGCGCATATCGTATAAAATTCCGTCGATTCTATACCTGATACGAACTTTATCTCTATAAAGTTCAATATGGATATCCGTGGCCCTTGAAGAAACGGCTTCAGAAAGCATCTGGTTTACCAGTTTGATAACTGAAGCATCCTGAGAGCTCTTTTCTACATCTTCGATTTCCTCTTTTTTTACTTTCTGTTCCTGCTGGGCCTTAACGCTGTCTTGTGTCAATATCTCCTCAATTGTTTCAGCCCCTAATCCGTAATAGTGCCTTATAGATGCAAGGATCTCCTTTTCCGGAGCCAAGATCCTTTCAATATTATACCCCAACTGTAATTTCAAATCCTCCATCGGCCAAACTGCCAGAGGATCTGAAACTATTATGGTCAATGTATTATTCTTAAGTTTAAAAGGCATGAATTTATAATGCCATACAAAACGCACCGGCACAGCTTTTACTACTTCCGCAGGGACAACAATATCTTTCAACGTTGAGTAATAAACCAGCCCCAGCTGCTCTGCCAGGATCTCTAGCAGCTGCCCATTGGTTATATAGCCTAAACGGACAAAATTCTGGCCGCTTAAATCGCCGTTTCTTTTTGATTCTTTCAGGCCTAACTCCAGTTGTTGAGCCGTAATCAAGCCTTTTTTAAATAATAATTCGCCTATTTTCATATTTTTTCCTGTTCATTTTCTCCTAAAGAGCCTAACATATAAAAATTTTCTTCGGCAACATTATCCGTCCTGCCGGAAATAATTTTTTCGCATCCGGAGATAGTCTCTTCCAAAGTGACATAAACACCTTTTATGCCTGTATATAGCTCGCCGGTAAAAAACGGCTGAGTCAGGAAATTTTGAAGTTTCCTGGCCCTCTCAAAAATAGTTTTCTCATGTTTAGACAACTCTTCTTTACCGATGATCGAAACAATACGCTGAAGGTCCTGATATTTCTGAAAATGCTTTATTACTTCCTGCGCAACATCAAAATGCCTTTTACCGACGACATGCGGATCGATAAAACCACTTGATGACTGCAAAGGATCCATAGCAGGATACAAACCGCGTTGTACATAATCTCTGGACAAAACAACCGTGGAGTTTAAATGCGCGAATATCGCAACAACTGCCGGATCGGTAAGGTCATCTGCAGGAACGTAAATAGCTTCAACGGAAGTAATACCCGCTTTTTCATGCGACCTGATTCGCTCGTGGAATTCGCTTATTTCGCTCATCAAGGTAGGCTGATATCCTGTCTCGGAAGGTATCCTTCCAAGCAAAGCAGAAAGCTCAGCACCTGCCTGGGCGAACCTGAAAACATTATCTATAAAAAACAAAACCTCTTTGCCTTTTTCCTGAATAGATTCAGCTATAGCGATACCTGTCTGCGCCGCTTCAAAACGGGCGCCTGAAGATTCGTTCATTTGCCCAAAAACCATTATTGACCTTGCAAGTAATCCGGTACGCAAAAATTCATAGTAAAGTTCATTACCTTCCCTTATACGTTCGCCTACGCCGGTAAACACGCAAGTACCTTCATGCTTGGTAATAATATTGTGTACTATTTCAAGAATAAGGATAGTTTTACCAAGGCCCGCGCCGCCGAGTATCCCGGTTTTTGAACCTTTAAAAAGCGGGGACAATAAATCTATAGCCTTGATCCCTGTTTCCATGATTTCAAATTTTAACTTAGTGTCTTCCTCAAGTATCCTTCTGCGGTCGGAAGATTTCTGGGCGTTTCTAATCGGGACTATTTCCGTGCCGCTTACTTCGCCTTTCCCATCTATAGGATTGCCTAAAACGTTTAAAACTCTTCCATAGACTCTTTCACCGTCTGGAACGCTTAAACTCTTGCCGGTTGCTTTAGCAGGAGAATTCCTCCTCAAACCAAAAGTAGAATTCAATGCTATACACCTGCAGATATTCGGCTCATGATGTTCGGCAACTTCCAAAACTACCTGGCTATTATCGAAAGTAAAAACATTTATAACCTCATAAATAGCAGGCAATAATCCATCTTCGAATTGCACATCGACGACCGAACCATAAACCGCAACGACTTTACCCCGTGTACCATTCATTTTTACATCCTTTTCCCAAGCATAATCTTAGAAGCTGAAATTTCTCTAATGACTTTGTCCCTTAAAGTATGCACCTGCCTAAAATACTCAAAAGAAAGTTTTTGCCTCAAATGAGAAAGCTCCTGTGTACTGCCTTCCAAATGCATGATCCTGGCAGCAAATTCCGATTGCTTTGAAGACCAGAATATCTCCAAGAGCTGATACCCAAACCATAATTCAACAAGCGCTTCCAGGACTTTTTTAGGAGCTGGTTCCATAAGCATTGCTTCATCACTTGCTTTCTTAACTACTTTTTCCCCGGTCAATATGGAAAAATCATATGGTAATATTTGTAAAGCTTTAACTTTCTGATTCGTCAATGACTGGAATTCTGAGTACACCATAATTATCCTGCCGAATTTTTTTTTGTATCCGCCTATTAAATGGTCTTTTAAAGCTTCAATATCCTTTATTTCAATCTCATCGGCAATCCCGGGAAGAAAAGAAAATTTTAACCCCATATCCTCTAAATACCTGGCACCCCTCTCCCCCATTACAATTATTTCATCATTCTCGCGGGTCTTTTTATCAACACCATTGTTTACCAGGACGGTATTTAACTCTCCTAAAAAGCCTTCATCCGAGGTAACAATCACTATTTGCGACGGGAGGCTCTTGCGCTCAAATAAAAACGGATGGGTCAAATTCTTCGAAGCCATTACCTTGAAAGAATCTTTCAGCTCTTTCAAGAACTCCGCATCAGGTTTAATCTTAGACTGAAAAGACCTAAACTGAATCATTGCCGCGGTTTTTAAAACGTCGATTATATCTCCGAGGCTCTGTGCAACTTCAAAATCCTGTTTTAATTCAGATACTGGGCGCATTTCGCCTTTCTGTTACTTATATTTAAATAACCAAACACCAAGCAACAAACACCAAACAAATACCAAATTTCAAATAGTCAATAATCAAACTTGTTATTCTGACTTAATAATTATAGCTGATAATATATTTTTAAGCTCTCCCGCTTCTTTTATCAATGGTTTTACATCAATCTCAATAGATGCGTTAGCTTCTAAGATAAGTTCAAGCCAATGACAACTTTCTTTAGCTTCTCTACGAGCTATCTTCAATCGTTGGATAAAATCTTTCTTTCCTAGGGCGTCATTGGCTTCTCTATAGTTAGCACCTATAGAACCACTAGACCCAACCACCTGACCTATTAACCTATCATTCATCGAATCCCTAGAAAGCGTCTTACATACTCTTATTACAGCTTTAGCAAATTCAGTAGTTCTTTTTTCTAAATCAAATTCTCTTGCCATAAGTTTGGTTATTAAAAATTGGTTATTGAATATTGTTTGGTTATTGTTCCTTGTATCTTGGTTATTTCTTATTGCCTACTCTTCAACCCTCAATTCTTTGAAAAATCTTCCCATAGCCTTATCCAGGTCCGCTCTAATATCCACAGTCAAATCTTTTTTATCTTTTATACGTTCAACAAGCCCGGGTTCATTTTCATTAAGATGATGGAAGAAATCGCTCAAGAATTTTTTTTGCGCACTTATAGATACCGCTTCCAATATTTTTCGTTTAAAAGCGTAAAAAAGGATAATCTCCTCTTCGACTGAAACAGGATTATTATTAGTCTGCATTAATAATTCCCTCAAGACTTCACCGCGGCGCATTCTTTCCATAGCCTCGGGAGAAAGCCTTGTGCGCAGTTTAGTAAGCCTTAAAGTTTCTCTGTATTGAGCGTATTCAAGGCGCAGCCCTTTGCCCAGTTCTTTAATGCCTGGATGCTGGACTCGGCTACCAATACGTGAAACAGAAAGGCCTAAGTCAATAGCCGGCTTAAAACCTTCCCTAAACAAAGGTGCACTTATATAAATCTGGCCGTCTGTAATTGAGATCAAATTTGTCTGGATATAACCTGTAATATCCCCTTGCAAAGTTTCCGCTATAGGCAAAAATGTCATTGACCCGCCGCCTTTATCTTTACGCAGCCTTCCAGCGCGTTCCAAAAGCTGGGAATGCAGATAAAAAATATCTCCCGGATAGGCCTCTCTTCCCGGGGAACGTTCAAGCAGCAAAGACATCTGCCGGTAAATCCAAGCATGCTTGGTAAGATCGTCAAAAATAACTAAGACGTCCTTGCCATTTTGCATAAAATATTCTCCCAGAGCACTTGCAGTGTAAGGAGCCAAATACTGTTCAGCTGCTGCGGCATCAGCAGAAGCCGAAACTATTATTGTATATTTTAAAGCTTCTCTTTGATTAAGCGTATTGATTATTTTCTTAAGCGCCTGCTGCGGCCCGCCGATCCAGCAATAAATACAAAGAACATCCCTGCCCTTTTGGTTAATAATCGCATCGATACCTATACTTGATTTACCTACCTGCCTATCGCCGATTATAAGTTCCCTCTGCCCCTTGCCTACAGGAATAGTCAAATCAATGATTTTTATGCCTGTGTCCAAAGCATCTGTTACAGGCTCCCTTTCCATAACTCCGGGCGCCTCGCGGAAAACCGGATAGATATCCGAAGGGATAATCTCTCCTTTTCCGTCGATAGGTTCACCAAGGCTATTTACGATCCTACCCAGGTAAGCCTCACCCACGGGAACGCTTATTAACTCCGCAACGGAGCTGACTGTATCTCCGACGGAAATATTCCCTTCTTCCCCTAAAATAATTACCAATACTTCGTGCATGTTAAATCCCATAACTATGCCTTTAGTGCCATGGGAAAACTGGACCAACTGCCCATAAATACAAGAAGGAATGCCCTGGACTTTGGCTATACCGCGGCGGACATCTTTAACATAACCAACCTCTTTAATATCAAGGGCGGGTAATTTTATTTTATCTAGTCTTGTCTGCATTTTTCTTTAAAAATCCCTTATCTATTCTGTTTAATATAAGCGGAAATTTTTTTGAGTTTATTCGCTAGGCTGCCGTCAATGACAAAGGTGCCTATTTCAATAATCAGGCCCGTGATCAATTCGGAGTCAATAGACTCTTCCATTTCAATATCAGAATTTATTTTGCCGGCAATGATTTTTTTCAGGTGTTCTCTCTGCTCTTCAGTAAGAGGATATGAGGAAGTAACTTTAACTTTATTCGTATTAACAAATAATTTTTCTTTATCCAAACGTTCGATTTCCGAGATAAGTTCTTCAATCAGCTGTTGCTGCAGGCTTTTCTTACCTTCCTCGGCGAACGTATGCTTAATTATCTCCATGCTTAAATTCAAAGCATCGTCCTTACTCGAGGCTACGACCTGGGCTTTTAACAGCTCCAGCTCCTGTTTTCCTTTATCGATTATGGTTTTCGCTTCTACTTTAGCATCCTCTTGGGCCTTGCCGATCAAAACTTCGCAATTCTTTTTAGCGTCCTCAACTAAAGCTTTGGCTTCTTCGCGGCCAAGTTCGGCGTTACTTATTCTTTCCTGCTTAGCGCGTTCAAGCTCTTCTTTTAACTGCGCCTCATTAGTCAGGTTTTCTTCATGCAAATCATGCAGCCTTTTTAACGCGGAGTTAAGCTGGCGGTAAAACAACATGCGCAGGACAAAAAGAAGCCCCACAAAAGTAATAATCTGGAGAATCAAAATATTTATCAGCATATTTTTATTTAAAAATATTATAGACCATTAAAATAGCTACCACAGCAATTGACTCAGCAAAAATAAAAGCAGTGATCATTGCCAAAAGTATTTTTGGCGCGGCAGAAGGATTCCTTCCTAACGCCATTATTGCCGCATACCCGACCAAACCGATAATAGCTGCCGGGCCTAATGTACTAACTAACATTACCAAAACAACCGTAAAGTTAAACATTTTTTATATTTTGTTTACCAGGATTATAAGTTCGGTACTTCTCATCCTGGCAACCCCTCTTTTGATTGGAATCCGTTTTTGTTCTGTTGACTTAGGTTCTTTGATCTTTATGAAACCTCTCACCAAAGAGCATAAAAATGGCTGGTGATAATCCATTATGCACAACTCTCCACCTTCAGCCGGTAAAATAACTTCTTTGGCATTGCCTTCGTAAACATTTCCTATCGTCTCAAGTATTGACACCCTCATAAAATACCTCTAGGCTAGGCAATATCGATTTTTCCCTGCTTCTTTGGCTTGATACAAGGCCGCGTCTGCCTTACCAACGACAGATGTATAATCTTCTCCATCCTCAGGAAAAGAACTTACCCCTATGCTTACAGTGCAAGCCAAATAAAGATTTGTCAGAGTATTAATTCTTTCCGCAACAATAGCAGCACTCTTTTTAGTCGCATTATTCAAATATACTGCGAACTCTTCTCCTCCATAACGAAAAACTGAATCACCCTGGCGTATCGCGAGTTTAAGCTGCTTTGAAAGATTGCGCAACAATTCATCTCCAGCTTGGTGGCCATTTGTATCGTTGTACTTCTTAAAATTATCAGCATCGACCATTAACATGGAAAAAATTCCTGCCTGGAGCTTCATCTGAATTATCTTTTCTTTAAGATATACTTCAAAAGAGCGATGGTTATAAGCCCCGGTTAAACCGTCTACCGCTGAAAGTTCAGCATAATGTTTAGTTTCCTGGCCCGCGGATATTAAATGCCCCCGCTCTACCGCCCTCTCAAGAATAATCCTAATCTCGGCGACATTAAAAGGTTTAGTAATATAACCATAAGCTCCCGCCTCCATCGCTTCAACAGCTGAATTTATAAAAGAATAAGCGGTTATAACAATAACGCTCACATAAGGAGACAAACTTAACACGTTGCGGGTTATCTCAAGCCCTGACATTCCAGCCATATGCAGCTCGGTAATAACCGCCAAAAAAGGAGTACTCCTTATTAACTTGATAGCTTCCTGGCCGTTATGCACGACCCATACTTTATACCCGCTAGCAGTTATTGTTTTCTCAAGTAATTGGGCACTTTCCTGCTTATCCTCAATAACTAAAATATTATTTTCATTTTCACGATCTTCCATATTAACCTCCAGAATGATTAACTTTAATGAATTATTATAACCTAGATTCTTCCTTTAAACAACTGTTAACGTTTATATTCAACTCCACACCGTAAGTGTCCGCCCTTTGGACAGATACGGTGTGTCCAAAGGGGAAGATGCATTATATTTCTAATTACTCTTGAGGAACTTCACCCACTTATCATTTAAATCCTGTATATTTTCAATCCCATAGGCGCTTTTTAAAGCCAATTCCCAGTTACCTGCATTTTCCATCGCCTTTAACATACGACAAAACACCAAGAATTTTTCCTTACCATAAACTGTCATCAAAAACTGCATTATTGAGCTGCTTTCAGCATAAAATATTTCGGGCATGAATATCGAATTTCTTTTTATATCATTTAACTCTGAAATCGGCATAAAACTTCTAGTGCTTACGATTTTCTTTACGACCATTAATCTCTCAGCCCTATTATTTTTTTCAAGGAAACATACAACCCCTTCATCCAGCCAAAGGGGGAGTTTTTTCTTATAGCCTACAAACTCCCTGAAAACTATATGCCCCAATTCATGAGGCAGGATAGCCTCAAAAAAATCACCCATATTTACATAGGTGTATATTTCCCGAGTGATAACTTTAACTTCGCCTGCTGACCATTCCGGATGATTGACTACTGCCCGGAAAGAATTTTTATCCTTAAAAAGAAATATCTTTGTACGCTTATCCCAGGTCCAAAAATCCTCAATACGTATAAAACCAAATTCATTGTTTATATCATTATAATATTTCTCTGCCCAGTTGAGAATTTCATCGATATAGCCTAAGGGGGCAGATTGATAATATACAATGAAATGTTCGCTTTTTCTTTTTCCTTCCCATGGGAAATTATCGGCCTGAGCATTAGACGTTGCGCGTGCAGAAGAAAAAAATAATATAGTAAGAAAAACTATTTTTAGCAGATTACCCCGCACAATTATCCTTTATCAAGTATCTTGTCAATATCCTGTCCCCCTGGCTTGCTTTCAGGCTCTGCTTCATGGGTCTTTAATTTTGAGTCCAATCCCGGGACAGATTCATCTCCTTTAGGAATAAAAAAAGTATTATCCTGGGCAATTGATTTAAGCTGCTTGTGCCAAATAAGATAAAAACTTCCGCCCAGTAACGCCAAGAAAATAATAATTGATAGTATAAGTTTCCAGACAAAAAGTGTAGGCATTGGCTTTGCCTGCGCAAGCAAACTTCTGGCAAGCGCAAGGTCAGTTTTTATGGATTCAAGAGTTTTAAGGTTCTCTCTGTACCCTGATATGTGCTGTTCAGGATTTACCGGAGAATTCTTCTGGCTTTCCGAAAGCCGATTTAATTCTGAATCTATATTATTATGCAAAAAAGCTATCCTGTCGGAAAATTCCGTATTCTTAAGCAAATCCGATAACTTCTTCGATTCTGAACGCAGAGAATCAAGCTCAGTTTGAGGAATAGTCCAAATATCCTCAATCTCAATAGTCCTCTCGATTGATTCTCCAGGTTTAAGATCATACTCGCCAAAAATAAAGAATGAACCCTGCTGAGTATCATAGGCGATCTCAAGGTCGCCTTTATCAACAATATTTTCAGGTTTTATTTCTTTAGGCAAAAAAGCTTTCAAAGGGACCCTTTGTGTCTGATCCTTCGAAGGATTTATTGCAATAACCTTGATCACAACATTGGCAAAAGAATCCTTTGGCAATAGGCATATCCCAAACATAATAATCATTAAAATTAAAATAATTGATTTAAAGCGCTTCATCATGTGCTCCTCTCCTGCATTTATGAAATAACCGATTACAAGGTACAATTACCAAGATACAATGACCAAATAATATCCAATAACCAATTCTCAATAACCAAACTTGGAGTTTGAGATTTGATTATTGAAATTTGAAATTTGTTTGGTCATTGTACCTTGTATCTTGTATCTTTATTTATATTCATACCACGTTTGCGTAACGGGTTTGTTAGCAACATTGTCCATAAGTTTCTGATTAATTTCCATCGCTGCTTTTAATTCCTGGACTTTATTTTTCATATAACTTATATCGCCCTTGCCTTCTCTGGAAACTAAAAGCAATTTATCCAAAAGCCCATTCTCATTGGGATTCATACTTTTTATATCTTTTGCCATTTTAGAAAGCTGGGAATAAACCGGCTCAAGCTGCACAGCAGAGCTGGCGGCATCTTTAACTTCTTTTATTAAATCCTTGCTGACTTTAGAAAGCGCAGTTTCAATTACCGAGAATTGGCTAGCCATTCCATCCGCAACATCTTTTATGCCGCTTAAACCAGTGGTAGAGCCCAAAATAGCAGCTACCTGGCCTGAAACCTGGTCAATATCTGTTCCGATAACCTCTATTGCCAAAGCATCGAGACTGCCCTTAGTCGGTTCGGAACAAATTATGGAATACGTGCCTTTACCCCAGCTGGAATTAAACTTAATTTCGCGTTCATAAATACCGCTATTGTTAATTTCTTTCATTGGAGCTTTATTAACTACAAGCTTATTATCTTCATTATAAACATCCATTACCGGAGCAAGCCCGGAATAGGTGCGATAACGTATAACGATAGTATCATTGGAGCGCGCTGCTCCTTCAGTATTAAGTATCTCTGATTTCATATCCATCTCAGTCTGTGCCTTAACATCAGCAACTGTTGTCTGTAATTCTTCCTTGGTAGCACTCAATTCACTGCTGACATATGTCTTAACAGCAGATTCAGTTTTAGCCAAATCCCCCACCAACTGCTGCCTCGACGCCTCGATATCCTGCCGAGTCTGAGATGTACCTGAAGACACGGCCTGTTCAATAGTCGCAACTGAAGCAGCTAATTTTTCCGCTGTTTGGGTGAAAAATTCATACTGTAGTTTCTCAGCGCCTACATCTATGTTAGCAGATGAAGTATAGTTAGATTCATTATAAGCAATGGTTAAAGTAGCAGGATAAACTTTACCTGATTCAAACCCCGAATTTGCATAAGTAAATGTATACATACCGCTGGAGTTAGGAATTGAGGCCGATAATGTTTTACGCACAGTGGTACCATCAGCTTCATATATGGTCAACACAGCTCCACCCATCCTGGCTCTTTCATCTTCACGCAAACCTACCAATTTACCTTTTCTTTGCAATGAACCTACGGCGCTCATACTGTCATCGGCAGGAGCATAGCTGTATGTAAATATGGCTTCCCAGGTAACCTGGGCAGAAGCTGAGTTTTCAAGATAAATCGTGATTACGTATACGTCATCCCCTTGCTTAGGAGGATTCCAGGTCACAGAGTTATCAATGTAACTCGTTTTCGTAAAGAATGTCGTGTAGGTGCCGTAAGGATACGTGCCTTCCCTTGACAAAGGAGAATTCAATCCGCTGTCATTCCAGCCTGTAGTAGGCTCGGAAACCGCAAAATCTGAAAGGTGCTGCAAGGTATCGAAATCTTCAACATTAAACTTAACAGTTACATAAACTATGCTGAATGGATTATTACTTTCGTCATAAACCGTATTATCATAAGGATCTGAAACACGCACCTTAACTAAATCAACTGCTTTTATATCAGGCAAAATCCAGTTATAAGAACCGCCGTTTTCAATGGAGGCGGCAATAACTTTCCAAGTAGTACCATTATCTTCTGTATATTCCAATTTAACCCTTGGGATGTTACCGCGGGTATTCCAAGTTATAGTTTGCGGGGACTTAGCCACCCATTTTTCTCCTCCATTAGGGCTGGTTAAAGTAAAACCTCCGCGTATCCTGAAAAATCCGCTGTATTTTCCGGTAATTTCAGTCCTAGAACTATCGGTTATCCTTACTTTTAAGGTTGAACCGGTTAACGCATCCTCTGGAACATGCCAGCTATATACGCCGGTATTAGAAACTGCAGTCGCAACTACGCTAAGCGAAGAAACAAAGTCATCGTTAGAAGACTGGATAATCAAATTATTAGAAATATTCAAGCCTTCGCATTGCCATGTAATATCAACATCATCCCCTAAAACAAACTCTTTTGGCTGTCCTGCTGCTCCCACATCAATATTTACAAAACGCGGTGTAGCTATGATCGAAAAAGCCGCGTTAGATGTATCAGATGTAGCTGCACGGTTTCCATCCCTTATCTTTAATAATACGTTCGAAGAAACGTTATCCGGAACTAGCCATTGGAATGTACCTGTATTGGGCACATTAATAGCCGAAACATGAGCATCGCTTTCAGCAATATAATAATTTGATCCTCCGTCGGGAGAATATTCAATGACCAGGTTATTTGACACAGAACCCTCAGTGGTCCATGTAACAGGGCCTGAATCTCCAACTGCCCACTTCTCTGCTCCATTAGGCTTAGTAATAGTTATCAATGGATCCGCTATGCGGAAAGCATCGTCAGTAACTTCAACCGTAGCCGGGGTCCTGGAAGGATCGGTTATACGTATTTTACACAAAGCGCTCACATCATCAGGAACAGTCCAGGTATAACTTCCTGAATTAGCCAATCCGGTTGTAATGGGTTTCCAGTTCACCGCGTTATCGACAGAATATTCCAAAACCAAGTTATTGGAGATCTTACCGCCATTATCTGTCCAGGTAATCTGACGCTGGTCTCCCACTCTCCAGATATCGCCTCCAACCGGATGAGTAATCGTAATCACAGGAACCGGCAAAATTGTAAATGACGCGTCGGATTTATCCCAAACCGCGGTCCTGTTGTTATCAGTTATACGCACCCTGACCGAAGCGGAGACGTCGTTCGGAACAACCCAAGTCGCATAATTATCCGTAGCATTTGCTCCATTATTCACAACTGCAACTGGAGTAATTACGTGCAAGTCAGAAGCAAAATTATCCTTAGAATATTCAAATTTAAGACTTGAGCCAACAGCTCCAATATTTTCCCATCTTATATATTCTGTATCACCCACTGTAAGCAAATCCGCTCCATTAGGTAAAGTAACCTTTATGGAAGGATTAACAATAGTAAACGCATCCGAAGTATCTGATATTTCTGGACGTAAATTATCCACCAACCTTACTTTAGCCAAAGGAGCGACATCATCCGGAATTGTCCAGTTATAGGTATGCGCATTAGCGATATGTCCTGCAGTAGGCGAAAAATCCTTCCAAGTGCTACCATTGTCTACTGAATATTGCAGAGCTAAATCATCGCTGATTGCCCCTACTGAAGTCCAGGTAATCTGTTTAACTGTGCCTACCGGCCATTGCAAACCTAAAATCGGAGAAGTTATCTCTATATAAGGAAGCACGATCCGGAAATTAGCATCAGACTGATCAGCAGTTGCTGGACGAGATGGATCAAAAATTTTGATCAAGCAGGCATTGGACACAGTATCAGGAATCTGCCAGGCATAACTGCCTGTATGATCAATAGAGCTAGTAATAACTCCAGTAGCGATCGTTGTCCAACTTGTGCCTCCATTAGAAGAATATTGAATAGTAAGATTATCCCTTACAGCGCCATCACCATGCCCAAGTGTATTCCAAGTAATATTATAAAAGGTTCCTATAGGCAGTTGTTCCGCACCATTAGGGGAAGTTATAGTAATTGCAGGAGTAGCAATAGTAAAGACGTTCACAGAAGTATCTGTAACAGGATTTCCTGTACGTGAAGCATCAGTGATTCTAATTTTTGCATTAGCAGTACTTACGTCAGCAACAGGATCCCAGGTATAAGAACCGGTATTAGCTACACCAGTGGCTACTGTATTCCAACTAGTCCCTCCATTAATGGAATATTCGATCGTAAGATTATTACTTACCGCGCCAACACTTGTCCAAGTGATTTGCCCCCTTCCTGTAGCATAGAAAAGCTCGCCTCCATTAGGAAAGGTCAAATCAACAGATGGAGGAATTATGCTAAACACCGCATCTGAAACATCAGTTACATTCTCGGCATCATTAGCATCTTCAATCTTAATCAAGGATTGAGTCGATTCTCTGTCCGGAACATTCCAACTGTAAGTTTTTGTATTAGCGGTATTAAAAGCGATCAAAGTCCAGGTCGTGCCATTATCGATAGAATAAGAGATATTGATCTTATTGTAATCACTTCCTCCCACATCGAGTTTATGGCCATAAGTAGTCCAGGTTATATTGTAAGGCACGCCTACAGTAAGCTCTTCTGCTCCATTGGGAGAATTTACTATAATAGTTTCTCCGGAGAGAACTTTAAACGCTTCTGAAACTTTATTCACCTGAGTACGGCTATTGTCAGTAATCTTGATATAAATCTGATCGCCCACAGCGCCTTCAGGAACTATCCAACTAAGAACTCCGTCATTAGTCTCACCGATAGGATTGCCTTCTCCGTCAACCTGATTAATAACCACCCATCCTTCCTCTGCCAGGGGGTCGCCTCCCACCTTGTAAGAGAAAAGCAGATTATTACTGATCAAACCTACCGTAGTCCAGGTAATGCTATGTGTATCTCCTTTTACCCAAATAGTAGATAAATCAGGCAGGGTAATTGTAATAGAAGGTTCAATAACTGAAAACGCATTAGATATACCTTCTACCTGAGTCTGAGTCTGCCTACCTGCGGGGATAGTTGCTTCTTTAACCCTTACTTTCACGCTCTGTGAAATTTCTACATCTTCGGGAATGGTCCATTGATAAGTTCCCAGAATATCCGAGTTTATACCTGCACCTTCCGGGGTCCCTATAGGAATCTGGGCTATTAAATGGGTATTTAGAGGATCGGCAAAATCATCTGTAGAATATTCAATACTTACTTCATCCCCAAAATCCCGGGTATTAGTCCTCCAGCTTATTGTATTCTCAGTACCCACATTCCATTCTTCTGCGCCCACAGGGGCAAATATAGTTATGCTCGGCTGAGGGACAATACAAAATACAGCATTTGAAACATCATACAAGGCGGAATCTGTTGAAGCTGAGATCCTGATTAACGCCTGGTCTGATTCTTTAGTTAATCCTTGAGGAGCTGTCCAAAAACGGTATATACCGTTATTGGGGAGGGAATCCGCAATAGTTGTCCAAGTTCCACCATTATCTATAGAATATTCAAGCTTAATAAGGCCTCCGGGAATAGAGCCTTTTGTGGACCATTTAATATCATACTGCCTGCCCTGTTCAATAATTTCCGCTCCATTTGGCTGAGTCAATTCAAGGACCAAAATTGTAAATGTAGCATCTGAAACGTCCAATACAGTAGGAAAATCCACCGAAGTTACCTTAACAATACAACTATGAGTTCCTATATCCGGCACCTGCCAGGCGTAAGTTCCGGTATTGGCAACATTGTCGTGAATTAAATTCCAGTTCCCTCCGTCATCTGCAGAATACTCAAGTTTTACCAGCCCTGTCGGGCCGGTAATCGCCTGGGAATTCCAAGTAATATTATAAGTACTTCCTGATGCTATTTCCTCCCCTCCATTAGGAGTAAGCACATTCACGTAAGAATTTATATAAGACAAAGAAGTATCATCCAAAGTCGATGTGTCCTCTCCGTCGGAATACATCATTACCTTGTATTGCACCCACTGATCCCCAACTGCATCAGAATGTACAGAGTTTATCGTATTACCTTCAGGAAGGGTATAATAAGTATCCCCCGTCTTTAAGGTTATCCCCACGTTATCCAATATAGGAGTCCGGAAAATTCCGGGATCAGTATGCATAAATGCCCGGTAATACAAATCTCCGCTGGGATAAAGATCCAAATAAGAAGCCAGATGGGTATTGACCTCTTGAGCAGTATTTGCCTGGGCATAACCATATTCAACTGGAACCCAAGAGGTTCCGTTAAACCATAGCCAGGAATAACCGTCTATGGAAAGTTGATATTTAATGTTTGTATTATTCGGTTTTGTGGAAACCTCCTGGAACTGAGCAACATTTTTATTGGAATAAAATACGCCAAATACAGGCTGTATAACCGGGTTATTATCCGCGTAAGCGGCAATTTCAGGAGAAATCTCCGGCTCATATGCAAGAAGTTCAGCCGGAACCATGACATAATTCAGGCGATGGTCAAAATGGGCCTTTACTTCCTGAGCATTCAATTCGCGACGATAAATCCTTACTTCATCGATCAAACCGGCAAAAGGAAAAGCGCCCGAGGCATCCCTACCCACGTAAAGCTTATCAGCATTAGGAAGCATTAATGTAGTGTCACTGCCGCTGTAAAACTCCTGGCCGTCTTTATATATTTTTACCACTCCGGTTACCTGGTTATATGTTGCCGCTATATGATAAACAGTGTTTGGTACGATAAAAGAGCTCGTCGAGAAAGAATGGGCTGTCCCATTATAAAAACTAAAAGTCATACTGGCACCTGATTGAGCCAGCTTATAATTATACCTGTTTTGCGCATCATCGCCCTTTACCAGGATAGTATGTGTAGAAGTGTTATCAGTTGGCTTAATCCAGGTTTCCAAGGTAATTTTATCCGTACAAGCGGAGTTAGTATTGTCATTTGCCTGGGCATAAGCGCTGAATCCGTCAAAATTAAGAGATTTGCCAGTCGAGAAACCGGTCAAATCCGTATTTGACCAGACAGCACCATTTAAACTTAAAGTGTTACTATAACCACTCGCGTCCTGGGTGTCCGCGCCTCCCCCTTCATCCATATGATATAGAACTGAAGGTTTCTCATTGCTGTAAGCAAAACTCCTGCCTCCCCAAACTATTCCATTCTCTAAAGTCCCATTATTCGCATTCGAGGTCAGATCCGCAGCAGATGTCCCGCTTCCTTCATTTAGAGGAAGGTAAGCTGCCAGATTATCCTCATTACCTACAAGATATTTCTGCCTGAATTCGGTTATTCTTCCTGAACCTAAATCAGTGTTCCATATCTTTATTTCATCGATATTCCCTTTTAAACCCTCTCCAATTACCAAAGGAGAACTGTTTGAATTTATCTGGCCGGAAACATCCTGGGAAACTTTTTCTATGCCATCGATATATATTTTGGCGGCAGAACCGTTATAAGTAAAAGCGAAATCATTGAGTGTTTTAATATTGTAATCGACGGTAGATATTACCCTTGAGCCATTTATGTATCCGGATAATCCGGCGTCATCGAATTTCAAGCCATAAGCATTATCTTTGTTAATTAATATACTATTTACAGCGGGTTGGGATTCTTCATCACCAAAAGTATATGGCAGCGCTTCTCCTACACCCAAATACATATTATTGACTTCCAGTGCATTCAAAGCCCGGGTATAATAACAAACCTGATCAATTAGACCTCCAAATGGCTGCGTAGTATCCCCACAACCATAAGCGCCGATTTTGAATCCGCAAGAAGAGCCCGTCCCGTACCCCGTTATGGAAGCGCTCGCAACCACTTCTCCATTTAAATACATATACGCCATATTATTATCATAATCATGAACCAAAGCAACATGATACCAAGTTTTAGCCTGACTAAGAGTGACATCAAGATAAATCTTTAACGGTTGAGTAGTAGAAGTTCCCGATTCATAAACCAAGGTTCCTCTTAAGATATTACCATTGAGGTTAATAGCTCCATATGTTCTGGTCGGATTAGTGTACCAAGTTTTTCCCACGATAACTTTATCTCCTGAAAAATTATCGGGGTTAAACCAACAAGCGAGAGTCTTATTATTATCGTTCATTGCAGTATTTGTTCCAGGAGTTACCGATCCGTTAGCTCCATTGAATTTTATAGCATTGCCAAACTTTCCATTAGTTACCCACTCAGCCGCACCTGCAAGAGTACCTGCAACATTATTTATGGAATCATAAGCTATGCCTGAACCTTCGTCGAATTTCCACCAATACTTCAGACCATTCCTGGGTATATCCTGACTTGATGATTCCGGAGAACTTTTGCTCAATGCAGAGGCATTGCCGTAATATAGAATAATTTCTTTTCTAGAACGCGGCATTAAAGCTGGAATCCTTACCGCTGCTTTTACTTTAGTTGGGGAAGATTCGTATATACGATATTGAAGCTCGGAACCATCGCTATCCACAAACCGGATATCCGAATAATCCGGCTTCATTTTTCCCTCAATATAATCTATTTCTATCGGTATATAACCTAAAGTCTGGGTATAATCCACAGCTGAAGCATCTATAAATATTTTCTTGCGGAAACCAAATCCCGGAAGCCATTTCAAAGTAGCGGTTTGACTTTCAGCCGAACTAAAAGTAACAGATGGAGAAAAAACTATCCCTGCATAAGACATTTTGGAAACTTCATTAGCGGTTAACTCCCGGTTATAGATCTTAACCTCATCGATGACTCCGCTAAAATAATTCGAATAAGCTCCTGCGTAATACTGGCGGCCGAAATTTACTGCCGGTAAACTTGTATCATTAAGAAGACCCGTAGGAGAAACACCCCGAGCCTCGAATTTCCCATCGACATACAAAGTGGTATCACCGCCGTCTTTTCTGGTCATAACTAAATGATGCCACTTATTATCATTTACAGTTGATATTGACCCGGTTACAGTGGCATTGGTAGCTGGAGTCCTGATATAAGAACTTATCCTGCTGCCGGAAACCAATAACCGTGTTTCGGGATAATAACTTTCATCCTTAGTAACTACAGCCCCGGCACTTAAAGTCTTAACCCAGGCACTCATAGTTACTTCATTAGTTAAGGTCATGACCGGAGTATTATTACAAACAACAAAGGAATTTGTCCCGTTAAAAGACAAAGCCTTTCCGGATATACCATCAACCCAGGTTGCATTATTTTGGGTACCGTTATATTGCGCCGATATGCTATTTGCTACACTTGTTCCCGTACCTTCGTCCATTTTCCAATACCCCAACAACCCGTCGGTAATCTCTATTAATTCCGAATTTTGTTCCGCTGCAGCCAAGGAATTACCATAATAAACATATAATTGCCTTTGGGGGACGGAAGTTAAATTTGGAACTTCAACCAAAAGTGTTGCCTTGGCGCCATCCGAACTCTTTGTATAGTATTTTAATTTTTGGCTGTGGTCGCTATCCCAAATGCGTATGTCAGTATAATCTGCCTTCATCTCTGGCTCTTTAGTCACATCGACCTGTATAATTCCATAATCCCTGGCTAAAACTATATTGCTGGTATCAACAGTCATTTTCTTGCGCATACTCCAGCCATCAGGCCAGTAATCGATATCGAATCTTGCCTCTGCTTGAAGTGTAATTGCATTTACGGTATTAAGAGAGTTGGAGCTTGCGACCGCTACCTTATCATCAATACCATCTAAATTCAAAGATGCGGAATTATATCCCCTATCACCGAAATTCTTAGTCATTGTATTATTAAAACTTGACACATCCGCGGCATCGGCCCTGCCATAATATAGGTAAATCCTCTTTACTTCACCCGCTGCAACAAGAGGAATTTTAACCCATAATACCCCTATTTTGAGTACGGGATCGAAACTTTGGCGGTAATGGTTAAGCACGGTTATATTATCCGAATCTATAAATCTCAAATCAAAACCATTTATTTTGCTGCGGCTCCATAAATTTTCGTTGCCGATAGATAAGCTGATTTTCGCCTGGTAATCGATAAGTTTCTGCCCTTGGCGGTTATCGATTTCTATCTCCTGCCTGTACTGCCACCCAGTCAAAGTTGGTGAAGTTAAATTCTCCTCGATTGGCACAAAATAATAAGGCACGACAGAATTTCCTCCTCCGGCATAGAGATCAATTACCTCAGCATCTGTCAAAGGCCGGTTATAAAAAGCAACTTCATCTATCTTTCCGTTAAAGAAAGCACTTGCCGCACCCGAACCTCCCCTTGCCGCGATCCTTACAGAACCTGCAGTATTAGTAACCAATGGCCCGTCAGTCCTGTCATTAGTAGTTTCCAAAACACCGTTGATGTAAGTTTTATAAACAAGTCCATCCCAAGTTACTACTACATGCTTCCAATCCATATAAATATCGGAGTTGCTTCCGTTATACCAGGTCCAGTTAGGAGATATCGCGTAATTAAAATGATAGCTGCCTAAACCTCCACTGGCACCTATTTCGCATTCATAAGCGCTTTCCTTATTGATTAAGATACCTGTACCCCGGGGGTAAACCCAGGCCGCGAAGGTCATATAGCTGGGATTCAAACTTGGTGAACTAGGAATATCGACATAATTATTACCGGAAAAATCAAGGCAATATCCATTTTTACCAGCTGTCCAGGTTGGAGCTCCCACTAAAGTACCTGTATTCCCTAAGCCACTGGAATCAGAGGCGAGATTACCCTGGTTTTCATCAAACCTCCACCATCCAACCAGCCCATTTACCGGAACGCTGACTAAGTCGGGATTAGAGGTACTGACTGCATCGGCCTTTCCGTATTTTAAATAAATCGTAAGTTTTTCGGCTGCTGAGATAGACGGGATTTTAACAAAAACTTTCATGTATTTGTTGGCATAATCGAATCTCGCGGTACCTCCTGTTAAATTGTAATCAAGAAGGTTACCATTACCGTCGGAAAAACGGACGTCCGAAGCGTCGGATTTAACATGCTGCCAAAAATCATAATTCTTACTGTCCACCTCGATCATTAATATGGTATTCGTATAAGATACGGCAGAATCAGAGTTATCCAGGACTATCCGTTGGGTATAGAGAAAATCCTCGAAAATCTTTTTTAATTTCGCAGTATTTTCCGTTATCTCAATTGTAGGAGCCAAGGCATAATCATTTTCATTCGAATAGTTGTCATTGAAAGTCTGGGTCCCGCCCGGCCCCAGCCAGGGAGTCCAGACACCGGGGGAGCCATTATCATCGGGAGCAGTTCGAAGCTGCATCCTTATGTCGGAACCAGCAGGCTGGGTCTGGCTCCAAAGAATATCGGTAAGCCTGTTATTTGCTTCGGTTGTATTATATGCTGATGAAACAAGTTCCAAAGCCGGAGGATACTTATTATATTTTAAGCTTATTTCGCTTAAAGTAGGCAGGTTATCCAAATCATCGGCGAAGAATTTTATCTGATACTGAAGGTATTTATGTTTATCCCTTATGTAAGGATAAGAACTGGTCAAGTCATCTCCTCTTTTTCTCATTGGCACGGTATCCCATCCTGGAGCATCAGACATGGAAAAATTATCCGAACTTCTTGCCTTGAATTCAAAAGCGGAATCACCGACATTACTCACCCAGTTTACTACATCATAAGCCTGATTGCGGCCTATTATTTTTACATCTGAAATATATGATCCTCTTTTTAATACCAAAAATTTCGCCCAGTCGTACCTAGCCTCACCAAACTTGCAATAAAAATAATCACCACTGCCCGGATAAATAAATCCTGCCGGTCCATACGCGTTTATCATGGAAGGAGCTGTAAAACGAACCTCCTCCCAGCTATTGCCGGAAATAGAATACCGGAAGATCGAAGCGGTAGTCCCAAAATTATCATATAAAGTGCCTTGAGTCAGGTAAATATAATCACCGGCTCCCGGATAAGTTAGAGTGGTCCCATCAGGATAACCGCCTCCTAAAGCAACCGGGACATTTGCCAGAATTTCCCAACTGTTTCCCACCAAAGAATAACGCCAGAAATCCGAGGTTTTATTGCCTCTTGTCGTGTAAATAAACTGGCCTTGCCCTGTAATATTCATATAACAAGCGCTTGCACCAGCACTCACTTCCGCCGGGGCCAAGGCCGCCGTTGACCAGCTGTTAGTAATCGGATCATAAGACCAGAAATTCTTAAGATTATCCCCGCGCAAACAAAATATTCTTGCGGGGGTTGCAACTAAAGTATGGCCATTGCCGAAAGCTGATGAAGGCGAAGTCAGATTTTCCCAGGAATTAGAAGATGTGATATACCTGTAAAAATTACTCCTATTCCTGCCCCGGGTTGCATATACGTAATCCCCGCTTAAGCTGGATACCAGCTGCGCGCCATATTCATCCCAAGCAACTGGAGGCGAAGTTAACTGCGACCAAATCCGGGTATCAATAGCATATTTCCAGAATTGACTGCTGGAACCTCCCATATAAATAGTATTGCCATCTGTGCCCCCGCAGGCAACACCTTTGTTATCATATAAATTTGAAGCAGCCATATTCACAGGCAAATCCCAATCATCATGCGCAAGTGAATAACGCGCGAAAAATGGTGCCCTGCCGTCTGTAAGATAAAGAAAATCCCCGCTGCCCGGATAAAAGAAAGCTGAATCAGCTGGTGTTGCCCCTTTACCAAAAGGAGGAGTAGATAAATTAGACCAGGTATTCGCATTTATCGAGTATTTAAAAAAGGTAGTACTTCCTGAAAAATAATAGATACTGTCACCGCTGCCCGGATAATATATGCTTCCATGATAAGAAGTAGCTGCTGCTGTCTTGGCAATCCAGGTATCTCTTTCAATATCATAACAGTAAAACCCTGTGCTTGTATTACTCTTATAATAAAGTGCTCCTTGATTGGTATAAGAAAGCTCCGGAGAAACATACACCAGACGGTGGCCATACTGATAGAAATTATCTACATATAGCGCGGACGGCAGCTGCTCAATACTGGAAGACCAGCTGTTAGCACCGATATCGTATTTCATAAAAAATTTGCTTGTTCTAGCCGAAGTTGGATTTGTTACATCTATACCGGCTATAGCATAAATTGTTGTACCTGAAGCCGCAAGTTGGGCACCGGCATCAAATTCATAGGTAGAATTTGCCAGCTGTGTCCAAGTATTTAAAACAAAATCATATTTCCAGAATTTTTTTGACCCATTGCCCTCAGAAACATAAATAAAATTTCCACTTCCCGGATAAACTGCCTTGATACCGGTTGGCCCAATCCTAAAAGGCGTATTGATAGTGCCAATCCATTTATCCTGTGCTAGATCATATTTCCAGATATAACGCTGGCTTCTACCGGCAAAGAAATATACTACTCCGTTAACATAAACAGGTGTGCCATAATATAAAGGCCTTCTTCCATAATCCTCAACCGGCTCTGTCCAATGGCCTGAAGAAACAGTATAAACCAGCATATCCCTGCTATTACCATCATGTCTTCCCACAAGATATATCTTATCCCCGACTGCCTCCATAGAAATACCCGCATAGTTTATACTAAATAAGTACGGCCTTTCCAAGACTTCCCAAACATCTTTTCCCGGGCCTTTAAATTTATACCTCAAAAATACGTTTGCGTTATTAGTAAATAAATAAATGTAATCTCCTGTACCCGGATATTTCATTTTTGCCTGGCTGCCGGTAGGGATCGGTAAATCAGCTGCAGTGCTCCACAAACCGCTGTCTATATCATATGTCCAAAGAGTTTTATTATAAGTAGTACGAACTGCGTAGATAATTTTTTTATTCCCCTGGCCTAAACCGGGGTAACAAAGAGTAGCGCCAGTTGATATTGTTTCAGGTGCCATAGTATAGGCGTTAAAATTCCAGTAAGTGCTTGTAGTATGCCCAGTGGTCGCTCCAAAGGTTATCGTTATTCCCCTGCTTAAAGATTGAGCACCTCCGGTTATCGGGACTGCAGTCGCAATCCAGGTAGAGCCGTTATCCTCTGACCAGCGGAAAGTATTGGGATTAGATGTTCCGTCAATCTGCACACGATAGCGGATAAAAGATGAGGAGCCATCATATGTGCCTGCCGTTGTCATATCATTAAGCCCAGTTGCTGAAGAATAAGTTATTGTCCCGATAGCAGGGTTCGTAACGGCAACCCATCCTCCAGCTTCAGTATATTTCCAGAAGTTTGCTGTGTCTGCTCCTCTAAAAGCATATATAGCACCTTCAGCAACCGCCATAGCTCCTCCGCCGTTTGCCGCATAAGGAATAGGCAGGGTCGAACTTAAATCTGTCCAAGCAGGAACCGCGGGATCATAAACAGCAAAATTAGTAGTATTATAGCCAGCCATAAGATAAAGCTTATTGTTAAAATAAACCAGGTCTCCGCCCGCCTCAACTGCAAAAGGCACAGATGCCTTGGTTTCCCAGATATCTCCAGAAATAGAGTAACGCGCAAAATTCCTTGCGCTATTGGCCCTGGAATAATAAATCCAATCCGATCCGTCATAAGCCATTCCCGAACCTGTATAAGGATACCAATCATCAGTGTTTAGGCCGGATAGAGCATTCCATTTTAAAGTTGTAGTATTAAAAGTAAGCCCAATAGGCCCGTTATTATAAGACCATAAGAATTTAAGTTCATCTCCTGATCCTGGATAATAAAGGATGCCTTTCCAGTCCAGTGAACCAACATATATAGGTATTTTCTTTAACGGTTCCCATACCCCAGAACCTGATCCCTGGAATTTAAAACGGCTAAAACGTTTTCCGCTGTTGTAATCCCAACCATACAAATAATCCCCTGTGCCGGGATAACATAAATCTGCGAGGTAACTGGGGGCTAACGGAAGAATAATATCATCCCACCTCTGTTTTGTAATGTGATAGGCGGCAAATGATCCAGTATCTATTCCTCTTGCAAAATAAACATAATTCCCTGTCCCAGGATAAACCAGTTGAGAGCGTAAATAAGGAGTCCATCCGTTATAAATATCCGGCCTATCAACCCAGGTATTTGTGGCGATATCATACTCGATAAATTTCGCAGTTCTTCCCGGAACGCAGAATATCTTGGTCGGACTTGCGGCAATACTGCCTCCTTCATAAACCGGATATGTGGTATTAGCCATTTGAGTCCACACACCTTGAGGATTTTGCGCGTCAGGCAAAGTGTAACGCCAGAAAGTTTTTTGGCCTCCTCCTCTTAACGCGTAAATATAATTTCCAGTCCCCGGATAAGCCAGAGAAACACCAACTCCCGCACTTGCAGGAAGATCAGCAACCATCTCCCAATTTTCATTAGTAATGGAATATCTTCCAAATACATTTCGTTCCCATACAGCGTAAACGTAATTGCCGACTTTAACCAAAGCCGTAGTCCTGCCCATATAAGGCATATCGGTCAATCTTACAAATTTACCAAGCTGATTGGCGAAATGATCGGATAACCCCGGCTGCAAAGTAAGCGCGGCATCAGCACCACTGCCGCTTACCGTAACGTTATTTTTTGTACCTTTATTAAAATCAATATCCGAGGTATCCGCAAGAGTAAAACTTTCCGTATCAAGGAATACTTTGCCCGGAACACTTGAATTAATTTTATCGTCTTTGTCTGAATATTTTGTCCAACCGGTTTCATTTGTAGGATGTACCGCGGTATCGCTGGAAACGCCGCTAGACCAGTCAGTCTGAACAAACTGTTCATCAGCTGCCTGGGCATTGGTTAAAGTCCCAACCGGGCCAATCTGGCCGATAGCCATTAATCCAATCAGAATAAGAGAAACTAGCTTTCTGAACATATTATCTGCCCTCGGATTTCTTTTCCAGCTCTGCTATATGTTTTTTTTCAATTTCCAGTCTTTTTGCCATTGCTTTATAAGAAACCTGATCCGCGCGGTATTTTTCTTAAAGATTACGTTTGATATTTTCCTTTTCTTTATTTACCTGCTGGCTTAATTCTATTTTGATGTTAGCTTCTTTAATTTTTACTGCTTTTGCCAGGCTTTGTGCCCTACAGTAAAGAGTCAATGTCAAAATGGACAATAACAAAATAAAACCCGCGGCACCTAAAAATGCTGCCACGGGTATTTTTTTATTAGATTGAACTGGCTCAATGTTATTGCTCTTAGCTGTAGTTAAAACCTCAACTCTTTCCTTGAATGAGTCTGAACCCAATATATAGGTATTAGACATCTTCTTGGCGAAATCTTCCAGATCCTGCTCTTTGACAGCTTTTAAAAAATCCGAATAATTAGAAAAAGTTGTTGATTCCTTTAAAAGGCCGATTCCTTCTTTAATTTCATTTTCAAGCCCCAGTGAGCAAAAAGGATTTTCCTGGGTGCACTTATCCACATAAAGCTGATAAGTGCTGTAAGGATAAGAGTCAATTTCTTTTACCAACCCCAATGCAACAGGATTCAAATGCAAATACGCGCTTAAAGGAGCGAAATATGTTTTCTTTTCAATTATTTGTATTTTATTTCTTTCCTGTAAAAGGTGGCCTTTGCGGCCATGCTGGGAATTAAAATATTTTGTGTAGCTTGAATTAAGGTCATGCAGTATCTCAGAAACTGTCCCGGCATTGCCCGGTTCAATAATCATGTGAAGATGGTTCGGCAGTAATACGCAGCAAAATAATTTAAACCCGTAAGAATTTTTATATTTATTTATTAGTTCGGTATATTTTGCATAATCCTCGCGACAGGAAAAAATTTCTCTTCCATCATCACCGCGGATTGTGGAATAATAAAGCGCTCCCTCAATTGCTACTTTCGGCATTTTACTTGCCATCTTAGTTGCCTCCTCTTAAGATGCGTGGCTTGCTGCGTCATTTTATCAATTTATGCGTGGCACTTTACTTTTTTTCCAAAAAAAAACTCAAAGCACAATTGCCTTGAGTCTTAAATCAAAATTCTTTTTAAAGCATCGGCAATCTGCCTATCCCGCAATTTCTTAAAGCGGGACGCACGACTTTGCGCCCCTGTGTTACCACAGGTTTGCCTTTTCGGAAAGAACGCTTTGTTCTGAGTAAAGTATATCATAACTTTTTGCTCAATTCAAGGTAGTGAAATTTGGCCTATTTCTGCCCTAGCTTTTTTATTTGTTCTTCCAGCTCTTTTATCCGTTTTTTCTCAATTTCCTGCCTTCTGGCTAAAGCTTTATACGAAACCTGATCCGCGCGGTATTTTTCTTCTAAATTCTTCTTTATTTCGGCTTTTTCTTTCTCCAGAATACTCTGGCACTGCTCATTTTTCTTTATTAAAGCTGTTTTTAATTCTTTTTCAAGTTTAAAATTTATAGAAGCAAAATATATTGTAATCAAGAACAAAACCCCTATTATTATAATAAATATAACAAAAGCTTTATTCTTTGCTAGAATGGACATTTTTAAGCCCTTCTATCAGATTGGACATTATCTGCTTTGTAACTTACTAATCAATTCTCTGATCTCTTGTTTATCTTCTGCATCAGGCTTATACTCAAGATATTTTTCATAACAGGAAATCGCTTTTTGAATATCGTTTCTATTGCCCTCATATAAAACTCCAAGATTAAACCAGGCATCCGCGTTTTTAGGATCAACCTTTAAGGATTTATTATATTCATCTATTGCTTCTTCAACCATCCCGGCTTTTGTATAGGCAACAGCTAAATTATAATGATAAGTCCCCTTGCCTTCTAACAACGCTGCCTCAAGTTCTTTAACCTTCGTTTCCAATTCAACGGTCTTTCCTGATGAATTTTTAGAAAAATTATCCCTCTGCTCTTTGATAGCTTTTTCTGCTTTTTCGATTCTTTGCTTCATCTGCTGCAACTGAGCTTCTTTGCTATCCACTTGCTTTTGAACTTCCTGCACCCTTGTTTTAAGCCTTTCTTTTTCATCTTCTAATGAAGCAGTGTTACCTATATATGCCACAGCATCCGCCTGCAGCTTCTCTTGCTCACTAAGAAGCTGTTCTTTTTCTTTTTTAGCGGAATCCAAAGATTCCTGTATTTTATTTAAAGTAGCCTGATAGTTGCTTATTTTACTTTTTAAATCACTACTGCTTAAGAAACTCCAGGCAAATAAACCCGCGAAAACAAATGTCAGGAAAGCGAAAATAAATACGGCGATCCTATTCATTTTTAGCTTTATCCTTTCCATTTTTCAAATCAATAATTCTCTGCTCAACTATATCAGCGTGCGCTCCGTTGGGCGCAATCTCAAGGTATTTCTTGTAATAATATAGCGCCTTTGAAGTATTATTTCTGTAAGCCGCGTAAAGCAACCCTAAACTATAATTGGCTTCGGAATCCTTGTTATCATATTTCAGAGCTTGCTCAAAATACGTAATAGCATTGTTAAAATCATAAACCGCCATAGCATTAAGCCCCGTTGCATAATAAATTAGATTTAACGCAACATTTCTGTCTTTGCCGCGCAGTTTTTTCAAAGCCTCTTCAAGCTTTATTTTCTGCGCATCCCTTTGCTCCCTTATGACAAATTGCCAGTTAAGAAAATCCCAGGCTTTTTTTTCAGTAGAATCATCTTTAAGCAATAAATTACGGCAGCCTTTATAATTTTCTTCCGCTATTATTAAACGGCCCTGAAGTAACTTGCCGTATTTTTTTGAATTCGCCAATATCATATTCAAACGGGCAAGATAAACAAAAAATACAACCGCGATAATAAAACCAGCTACGATTAAAATCAACTTAAGAAAACTTTTTTTATTATCCACCTTATTCTTCTCCCTCTTTAATACAAATCCTGTTGTATCATATCAAGCAGATATCTTGCTTCCTGGCGTTTTTTATTGTTTTTTTCAAGGCTTATATATATTTTTAAATGGTGCGATGCTTTATCTCTTTCTTCTCTTGATCTTTTGTAAAGCAAAGCAATATTATAATGAACCTGGCCATTTTCAGGCTGGATAGCCAAACACTTTTCATACACATCTATCGCCAAATCAAGCATTTTTGCTTTTACATACGCACCACCCAATTCTTCGTATAGTTTGGCTTTTTCCTGGTCAAATGCATTCTTTTGATCCACAAGCTGTTTTTGAAGATCCTTTGCCCTCTGCTCTAAAACAGTATTTCTTGAGCGCAAAGTTTTTACAACCAAATTAAGACTGTCTGCGTCACGCTTTAATTCTTCCGCCTCTTTTGACTTTACGTAATATTCCTTGGCTCTATCTTCTAACTGCTTAATATATCTTTTTTTAGAAGTCAATTCAGCTTCTAATGATTTTATTTCTTTTAAAGCCTCATCCCTAGTCATTAAGCCTCTTTCATTGCCGAAATTAGCATTCATTACCTGATCCATTTCCTGATTCATTAGATCGATCTTATCCTGGCTGAAAGCACGAGGAACAAAAAATAAGATAAAAGAAAATATAATAATAAACAATCTGCCAGCAGGGCTCATCTAATCCATCCTTTTAATGCCTTTAATCTTGCCTGTTATCTGATTTTCCGAAGGAATAATTTGAGGATACTCCACTATTACTTCCGGAGCATCTTCTTTCTTCTGTCCGATCTCACTTATTTTTTTATCAATTAATTTTCTTTCCAGGTCCATATAAACCATATCTGCCGGAACAAATTCTTTTACTATAGGCATCTGCACATCCTCGTCACCTACAAAAAGATGAGGCGTTAAGAAGATGATTAATTCAGTGCGTTTTTTCTGGTTGGCTTTTGAACCAAAGATCGCTCCTATAAACGGTATGCTGGCAAGCACCGGGATTCCTGTCGTATCATCCCTTACGCTATCCTCAACCAATCCAGCGATCATTACCGTTGTGCCATCCTTGACTTTAACCACAGTTTCAGCTTCTGAAGTACTTACAATTGGTATACGGCTGCCAGCTTCCGTTGTAATAGTGTCAGTAACGCTGGAGACCTCGGGCTTAACTTTAAGGGTTATAAATCCTTCTTTATTGATGGTAGGTATCAAATTAAGCTTAACACCTACGTCTATAAACTGCACACTTTCCGAAGTGATAGTAGTACTTTCCGACTGGCTCTGGGTAGAGGTAATATACGCTTCTCTTGTCCCGATCAAAACCTTAGCTTCCTGGTTATTTACCGCAGAGATCCGGGGACGGGAAAGAACCTTGGTAGTCCCAAAAGTTTCGAGCAGTTTTACCATAGCTGTATACCCATCGGTGCTGAGCGATCCGATACTCATCTTATAACTTGCCTTATCGAAGCCGGGTGAGGGGGTAAAAGAAGGGCTGACCGGAAATGTACCAAGATAATTCAAACCATGGTATTTGGCTTCTTGCATAATTTTTTCCCAGTTTATTTCGCGCTGGTATTCCTTATTAAGCTGGACCTGCAGAATTTCAGCTTCTATAAAAACCTGCTGGGAAGGCTCATCAAAAGCCTTGACCATGCGCCTTAGCTTTTTCATTTTATCAGGCAGATCCGAAATCACCAGCTTGCTTGAACGTTCATCAATAAACATTTCTCCTGAACCTGCGGTAATGGCACTAGTAAGATGAGTTTTTAAATCTGCGGCCTTCGCGTAGTTAACATCGAATATTTCTGTTTCAAGGGGCTGATCAAGCTGTTTTATCGTATTCTCTATCAATTCAACTTTTTCTGGAATATCTATAATTAGGAATGTTCCCGAAGCCTCATCAGCTATAACTTTGCCTATATCGGATTTAATCTGGCTGACGGCGTTGAATACGGTTGAAGGCTTGGCATAAGTAAGCTTGATTGTTTTAAATTGCCTTTTTTCATTAAATTTTTTGCCGTATATTTTTTCATACTCGGCGGAAGTCATAATATTTATAATTGAACCTTTTCTATCACAGGCAAGATCCTGGCTTAAAAGAATAACATCCAAAGCATCATCAAAAGTAAGATTATTAAGATAAATCGTTACCCTGCCCGCAACGCTTTTGGAAGAAACTATCGTAAGCCCCATTTTAAGAGCCAGGATCCTAAAGAGATCATTCACATCTATCCCTTTTAAATCCAAAGAGATTCTTTCCTTGCTTATCTTTATTCCTTTGGCCTGCTCTTCAGCTACCTGAGAGGTTAAAACTGGCGATTGCTGCTGCGCGAGAGGATTCTCGGCAGTAACAACAGCGGGCTCTTGGTTATTTTTTTGCTGTGTAGCTTCGGGGTTTTCTGCCGCAGCAGGAGGCGTATACTCAACGGGTTCGGGACCTGTTACAGCAGAAGAAGGATTATCAACTGGAGGAGTTTGCGCCATCGCGACAAAACTTTCCGGAACAGCCAGGAAAAAGCAAAGCAGCGAAACTAAAAGATATTTATAGAATATATGT
>Ga0172375_10001923_pt1 | contig 33011 bp, 24 predicted proteins | sample LakKiv1m_FD_114537 | JGI IMG/M metagenome (GOLD analysis project Ga0172375, IMG submission 114537) | Freshwater microbial communities from Kabuno Bay, South-Kivu, Congo - kab_092012_11.1m | ecosystem: Environmental > Aquatic > Freshwater > Lake | place: Democratic Republic of the Congo... | reverse complement strand
TTTCTCCCATATTTCTACAGCAGCAAGTGCCATTGTTCCTGCAATTGGCCCAAGTAATCCACCGTTCCCCTGGCGATGGCTGAATGATCCGGCACAGCCGAAATTAAAAACGGAGCTCCTGGACCAGTACAGCAAGCTATTCAACACCGACGTGGTCGATATCATCAACCAATTGAAGCTTCCCCGTTATGGCCTGGGCGGATATGTCGAAGAAGCAAATTATCTGGCCGCGCCGGTGAAAGACAAGGAACTGCTGGACAACCTTTCCATTGCCGGCCAGCGCCTGCTGGGCTATTGCCGAACAAATCTCTTCAAACGGCTGGAAAGCTCCGGGCACTGCTTCCTGCTCTCGCTGGAGCGGCACGCGCTGCGCAATCTGGTTTATGTATATGCCATCGAAAACGGTCTGGACCTGCCCATCGGCGCGCAGGACAGCAGCCTGCTCGATACCGCAGTTTCCGATGTCGATATCGATTCCTTCGCCCAGCTTTTCGCCGCGGATGTCTCCGAGGAAACGGAGAGCGAGCAGGAGGAGCTTACCGATCCGGTACAGCTCTCGCTGGCCGATCTGCGGAAACGCGCGGCGATCGTGTATCAGGTATACGCCGATGCGCGGCAGCGCGGGCGCAAACAATTCAAGTGGATTCCCTCCGGCTACTTCAAAAAGAATCTAGCCGGGGATCTGCTCGCCGATGCGCAAGAATTAATAAGCATAGTGTGCGATGCCGGAGAGTGGGATATCGCACATGATGGCAAGCTCGATATTCTTTTCCGGCTGGTCAACGAGCAGGAAAGAAACAGCAAGGTGCTCGTCTTCACCCAGTTCGCCGACACCGCGCGTTACCTCGCGAAGCAACTAAAGACCGGATATAAAGTAGACGGCGGCGTGGAGGCGGTAACGGCGGATACCGGCAATCCCGCGGATATCGTGCGCCGCTTTTCTCCTCACAGCAACGGTTACCAACTGCTGCCCGGCGACAAATCCGTGCGCGTGCTAATCGCCACCGAAGTATTGTCGGAGGGCCAGAACTGCCAGGATGCCAACGTGGTGGTGAATTTCGACTTGCCGTGGGCGATAATTCGGTTGATTCAGCGGGCCGGGCGCGTGGATCGCATCGGGCAGGACAACGCTGAAGTGCGCGTCTACTCCTGCCTGCCGGCCGATGGCGTGGATGGGATCATCTCGCTGCGCACGCGCCTGGTCAGCCGGTTGCGCGCCAACCTGGAAGTGATCGGAACAGACGAGCGCTTCTTCGATGAGGCGGAAAAGGAATATTTACAGGATATCTACGCGGAAAGGCCGGATATTTTCGATGAGGAGGCCGATGCCGAGGACGTGGACTTGCCGAGTCTGGCCCTGTCCATCTGGGAACAGGCATTGAAAGACGATCCTTCCGTCGAAAAGCAGGTAAAGGCGCTGCCGTCGCAGGTATTCGCCACCCGGCATGCCGATGAAGAGCAGGGAGTACTGGTTTACTTCAAAACGGCGGAAGGCTTCGACAGCCTGGTGCGCGTGGATCGGGAAGGCCGCATCGTCACGCAGTCGCTGCTCGGTATCTTGAAGGCGGCGGCCTGCCAACCGGACACGAAATGCCTGCCGCGCCATATCCAGCATCACGATCTGGTGCGCATCGGCGTGCGCGAGGCGATGAAGGAGTTCATGCGGGAAGGCGGCAACCTGGGTCCGCCAAACTCGGCGCGGCGGCGCGTATACGAGCGGCTGTCCGCTTACCGGGAGGATGTGAAAGCGATCGTGCAGGCATCGCTCTTCGCGCCTATCGACTTGCCGCAGCTCGACAAGGTGATAGAGGAAATATACAAGCACGCGCTGACCGAGCGGGCGCGCGAACTGCTGAACCGCCAACTGCGCGAGGGCGCGAAAAACGAATCGCTGGCGGAGATGGTCCTGCATCTGCATGACGACGGCATTCTGACGATAACGACGGAACGAGCGCAGGACCGCAATCCGACACTGATATGCAGCATCGGATTGTTCCCGCAGGAAGAGGTAATAGTGGAAGATTTCTCATGAAGAAAGAGACTTACCATTTTCGTGGTGTTACGAAAATGGTCTCCCTCGGTAGCGGTGCGGAGCGTCAAGGCTTTCTAATAAGCTTACCACGCGGTGGTTTCGATACGGCACAATGATTATGGAAAGAATTAGTCAGCTTACCTGCCTACTCAACCACCGGACTGACCTTGCCTGTTTAGCATAATTGTGATCCAACAACATATTTATCTTTGAGATGTGCAACCTGAAAGGTATTAAAGATGTAACTGGCATGGATCATTTTCGTGGCGTTACGAAAATGATATCGACTGGAAACATGATATGATCGTCAATTCATTACCGAATATTCGCGAGCAGTTACGCTCATTCGATTTCAAAACCGTCTTCCTGTCGCGCGGGTGGAATGCCCCGGCGCGCGCGCCTTTTCCGCTGGATGTCAAAGGCCGGCTGATCACCTGCCTTCCCATCGCCGAGCAGGGCGGGTGGGAGGTGCTGGAGGTCACGGAGGCGCCGGTCGCCGACCAGCCCGGCGTCACCGCCGTTTCCGAGCGGGCGCTTCGCGAGGCCATCGACGGCGCCGTCACCAATTTGATTCACCACCATGTGCTCATCTTCGTGGATGATGAGCGCGCGGAGACCGTGTGGCAGTTTTCCGCCACCGTGGGCGGTAAGCGGCTGCGGCGGGAGCGGCGCTTCAATCCCACCACGCCGGTGGAGCCGCTGGTCTCCCTCCTGCGCGGCATGGAGATTCCCTTCGAAATGCTCGATGACGAGGGGGAGGTTTCCGTAACCGCCATGAACGACCGTATGGCGCGGATGGGCGTGTTCGCCGATAAGGTGAGCAAGAAGTTCTACGATATACTGGCAAAAAAGCGCAAGGACTTCGATGGATTTCTTGCCTGGGTAGATGAAGAGAAGGATCGGGGCTGGTACGTCACGGCGCTGCTCAACCGGCTGATGTTCATCTACTTCATTCAGCAGAAGGGGCTGATGAAAGGAGATGCCGCCTACCTGCGTCATCGCCTGGAGGACTGTATCCGGTATGAGCATAACTTCTATCGCGATTTCTTCCTGCCACTCTGCTTCTGCGGCTTTGCCAAACCGTGGGATGAGCGAAAAAAATTAGGCGGTCATTTCGATGGCATCCCCTACCTGAACGGCGGCCTGTTTCTGCCGCATGACGTCGAAAAGAAGCACGGCATAACTCCCGAGGCCGTCGAAGCCGGCACGCTGCCCGTTGATATCACCATCCCCAACGAGGAATTCCGCAAGTGGCTGGATTTCTTCGACGGCTACCGCTGGACGCTGGACGAGGAAAACATCGACAACGACCGGGAAATCAATCCGGACATCCTGGGTTATATCTTCGAAAAATATATCAACCAGAAGCAGATGGGGGCCTACTACACCAAAGAGGATATCACCGGCTACATCTGCCGCAACACCATCATCCCCCGCCTTTTTGACATGCTGGCCGCCGCCGGGAAAAAGGGCGCGCGGGCGGTAAACCCGCTGCCCATCGGGCCGCATCCGAATCTCCTCAACGACGGCAAGGGCATCAGCGGAGGCGCGGGCATCGAGCGCTATATCTACCCGGCGGTGAAAACCCAGCAGCGCCTGCCCACCGAAACCGACCGCGAATACCTGGCGCGGCAGCAGCGCTTCGACGTGATACTGCGCGATTTCGAGGATGGCAAGATTGCCGCCGTCAACGACTTCATCACCTGGAACCTGGATATCGAGGGAATGGCGCGGGACTTCATCGCCGGCATCCAGGACGCCGAGGTGCTGCGCGATTTTTACTTCGCGGGCCTGCGCAAGATCACCGTGCTCGACCCCACCTGCGGCAGCGGCGCCTTCCTCTTCGCCGCGCTGAAGGTGCTCTATCCCCTGTATGACGCCTGCATTCGGAAAATGCGCGATTTCCATGCCCGCGAAACCGGCGACGCATCGATTGCCGTCAACTGGAAAGGCGAAAGCGCTTTTTCCTTCGCAGTCGAGGTGACGAACCAGTTAGAATTTCTCGACACCCCCATTAATGAACAGCAGGCCATCCTCGACCAATTCGGCGCGGAGCTGGCGAGCATCAGCGAGCACGATAATGTAGAATACTTCATCCACAAGCGCATCATCGTGGACAACCTGTTTGGCGTGGATATCATGGAAGAAGCGGTGGAAATCTGCAAGCTGCGCCTGTTCCTGAAGCTAATTGCCCACGCCGACGCGCAACCCGGCAAGGTGAACCTGGGAATCGAGCCGCTGCCGGATATCGACTTTAATATCCTGTGCGGGAATACGCTGGTTGGCTTCGCCACCCACGAAGAAGCGCGGCAAGCTGTGCTGGGTGGAGTGCAGAAAACGTTGCAGATGGACGACACCATGGAACGCATCGAAGAGAAGGCGCGCGCCGTCGATGTCCTGGCCACCGCCTTCCGCCAGGCGCAAACCGAGCGGAATGCTCACTCCACGCCGGAGAAAAAGGCAGAATTGGAAAAGGCGTTGCGAGCCCTGGAGCATGAACTCAACGGCTATCTGGCACGGCAGTATGATATCACTTCGCAGGAGAGTAAAAAATACGCAAAGTGGCTGGAAAGCCATCAACCGTTTCATTGGTATGTGGAATTTTACGGGACGATGAAACGCGGTGGATTCGATTCAATAGTCGGGAACCCACCATATGTGGTTTATTCAAAAGTTCGCCGTGAATATGAAATACGAAGCTATTGCACCGAACCGGCAGGGAATCTGTATGCCTTCGTTTTAGAAAAAAGTATGCGCCTAGCTGGTTATGGTTCATGTATTGGTATGATTGTGCCCATTGCATCAGTATCTACTCTCGGAATGGTAGAGTTGCAGATTCAATATTTGATAAGCACAAGCGCTCAATGGCATGCTCATTTTGCTACAAGACCTGGCAAACTGTTTGGCGGTGTAGATATGAACCTTACTATATCTCTATTGCGTATGGGATGCAGTGAAACTCCGGCAATATACTCAACAACTTATAATCGTTGGTGGTCAAGCACTAATCCCCAAGAGGACGAAAGAGCGTCGCTTTTCCAATGTCTCTCCTACTGCTCGCTTGTTGTTCCTTCAGGCCATCCCAATCCCTACCCTAAGTTTGGATCAGAAATAGAGCTACGTATACTAAAGAAAATGCATTCCAAACATCGAAAGCTAAGTGGGTACTATGATCTTCATGGCGAAAAGATATACTACCATTCTGGTGGAAGATATTGGCGGAAAGCATTACGGCAGAGTCTATCATCACATTACAAAGGGATATGTTTACAGCGAGGTTTTGATACTGTTGCACTTGCCTTGTTGAATAGCCAGCTATTTTACTGGTATTGGATAACAAATTCGAATTGCATGGATGTGGTCTCTCGCGAGGTTGACGCACTGCCGATTTTCTGCCTAAATAGCATCACTACATCAGAATTCAGCAAGCTAGTGGATGAATTGCTAGCCGAATATAGTGATAATCAGGAACTTAGATCACGGTATGGAGAAATCATATCCACACAAGAGGTAAATATAAACGTTAAGGTTAGCAAGCCCATCATCGATAAAATCGACCGCGTGCTGGCTAAGCACTACGGCTTCACGGATGAGGAACTCGACTTCATCATCAATTACGACATCAAGTACCGCATGGGGCGAGAAGGTGAAGGAGATAGTGATGGGTGACAACGTAAATACAAACGGCGATGTACGAATGAAGGCGTCACAGAGCATAAGTATGCTTGACTGTCCAAACTGTGACAAGGTTACAGAGATGATAGTGCTAAGCCGTTATGAATGTTTGAGTAAGGACGACCCATTCCCATGTCGTTATACGCTCATGCGTTGCACAAAGTGTATGCATCCTGTCTTGATGCTTCAGGAACGGTTTGATGAGTATGTCGGCTGGGACGAACCATACCGTCTGTATCCCCCATTACCCAAGCCTACTCATTGGGCAACTCCGGGAACTGTCTGCAATGCTTATTCTGAAGCGACCGCCTGTCTTAAGGGAAAAGCATATACTGCGACCGCTATCATGTGTCGAAAAACAATTGAGTGTGTTTGTAAGGAGAATGGTGCCTCCGGCAAGGACTTGAAGCAACGTATTCAAGCTCTCAAAGACAAAGGTGTCATCGAGCAGAACTTGTTCGAGTGGGCTGACGCACTCCGGATGCTTGGAAATGATGCTGCGCATGAGCCAGAAACCAGCTTCAATAAGCAGGATGCGTTAGATATGCTGGAATTTACCGATGCATTGTTAGGCTACATTTATACATTCAAGGAAAGGTTCAACCAGTTCATGACTCGACGGTCGAAGTCAAAAGCCAACTCGAAATAATTCGTGAATCGAGGGACATCATGAATTATACGCACATTCATATCTGCAATTTCAAGGGTATTGCCGATATTCGATTTGATTTCACAAGGGGGTCGATTTCGCACACATGAATGCGAAATGTTCGTTTTTCAAGAATGTTATTGATACAAGGAGAATACAATGAATGATACGCTTTTTTATCACTTTCCTCCTGAACTTGTTGCCCTTCTTATCGATACAATTCCACTCTTAAACAGGTCAAAAAAAGATATGATATCGTTTTTCAAAGGAGCGGCTATAGCTTCTTCTTTATATCAAGACATTGAAGATCGGGTTAACCAACAACCGGATGAAATAAATAAATATGAAATTGCGCGTATCATTCTAAATCGTTTATGCGATGCCGGAGATTCGAATCATGCCATCCGAATGCGTCGTAATGTTTTACGGCGGGTTGTTGAATTCGAGAATTTTTCCGCGTGCTGGCCTAAAGATCAATTGAAAGCAAAAGGATTAGTGGCAGATATTCGTGATATGGTTAAAGCTAAAGACACAATCACCCGTATCGATATGGCTCGCGAAGAAGAGCGACACGAACGCATTAGTGAGCAACGTAAAAGAAGCGAAGCTGCTGCAAAGCGCCGTCAAGAATTCCAGCAGATTAGAACAGACTTCAACAGACTCTTCGGCATGACAAATCCATATCAACGCGGTAAAGCCCTTGAATCAGTGATGAACCGCCTATGCGCGTATGCTGGTATTCAAGTCCGTGATGCTTTCCATAGGGTTGGCGATGAAAGCGAAGGCATCATTGAACAGGTTGACGGCGTTATAGCGCTTGAGGGAGTGTTATTCCTTGTTGAGGTTAAATGGTGGAATAAACCTGTCGGAGTTCCTGAAATATCCGAGCATCTTGTTCGTCTTTTTACACGCGAAGGAGTCAGGGGAATATTCATTTCCGCATCTGAATTTACAAAGCCAGCAGTTACAACATGTAAAGAAGCCTTATCACAGCGCACTATAACTTTATGCACATTACAAGAGATTATGCTGTTGCTCGAACAAGAAGGTGATATTCAGGATTTCTTCCGAAGAAAAGTTGAAATCGCACGCCTCGATAAGAATCCATACGGTGATCTTCTCGGCTTAAGGAGTTAAGACAAAATCGCTACTATTGGGTTGGCTGATTCCTACCGGTACAAAGCGGGGACGACGCTATACATTAGCGGATGGGAGATTATGAACCCTTCATTATGACTTATGGACACGTCTCATCGTTAAAAATGTCATTATCAGACAGGTTCATATAGCCATATATGCCTCATTTGTCGCCAGGCGCCGCCGGCAGTGTAAAGCAAAAAGTGCTGCCCTGTCCGGGTTCGCTGTCGGCCCAGATCTGGCCGCCGTGGGCTTCGACGAGGAGTTTGGTGATGTAGAGGCCGAGTCCGACGCCCTGTCCTTTGCGTTCGCTTTTGACGCGGAAGAAGCGCTGGAAGAGGAAGGGGCGGTCGGCGGGGGGGATGCCGTTGCCGCGGTCGGCGACGGAGATGCAGGCGCCGCGCGGGTGGGGGGTGGCGGTGAGGGCGACGGGGGCAGCGGCGGGGGAGTATTTGAGGGCGTTGGTGAGGAGGTTGGTGAGCATGCGCTCGAGGCGGGCGGGGTCGGCGTGGACGGGCGGGGCGGCGGGATCGACGGAGAGGGTGACGCGATCCGTGTCCAGCGCGGCGGCGTTGCGGCGGAGGTAGTCGGGCAGGAATTCGGCGAGGGAGAGCGGGCGCGGGTCGAGCTGGAGGTGCCCGCCCTCCAGCCGGGCGGCGTCCACCAGGTCGTCGATCATGTAGTTCATCAGCCGCGCGCCGCGCTGCACCGCCTCCATGCACTGGCGGGCGACCTCATCCTCTGGAATGAGATCGCGCAGCACGGAGACGTGGCCGAGGATGACGGTGAGGGGGAAGCGCAGGTCGTGGGAGACGGTGTGCAGGAAGACGCGCTGCTGCTCCTGCATCTCGTGAAACTCGCTGATGTCGCGGGTGATGACGGCCAGCCCCCAGGGGAAGCCGCTGCCGTCGCGCAGCACGGTGGTGATGACGTTGGCCCAGTAGCGCGAGCCGTCCTTGCGCACGCGCCAGCCCTCCGTCTCGCGGCGTCCCGCGGCGCCGGCGGCGGCCAGCTCGCGGGCGGGGGCGCCGGCGGCGATCTCCTCCGGGGTATAGAACCGCGCGGTGGACCGGTTGAGCATTTCGCGGATGGAGTAGCCGGTGATGCGCTCGGCGCCGGCATTCCAACTGATGACGTTGCCGGCGGTGTCGGTGAGGTAGAGGGCGTAATCCTTCACGCCGTCCACGAGGAGGCGGAAGCGCTCCTCGCTGGCGCGCAGCGAATCCAGCGCCTCGTTGAGCTCGGTAATGTCGTTGAAGACGGCGACGCCGGCGATGATCCGCCCCTGGCCGTCCCGCACCGGGGTGGCGCTGACCGAGACCACGCCGCAGTTGCTGTCGCCGCGGACGAAGGTGATCTCCTCGTTGCGCACCACCTCGCCGTGCCGGATGGCGCGCGCCAGCGGCCATTCCTCGTCGGCGTATTCGCGCCCGGAATCCCCGTGGAAACCGAGCAGCTGCCCGTAGTCGCTGATGCCCTCGAGGCAGGCGACGGGGCGCTGCCAGATGCGCTCCAGCTGCGCGTTGGCGAGCAGCAGCCGGCCCGACGGCGCCTCGGCGATCATCAGGCCGCAGGGCAGCTGGTCGATCACCGCGGTGAGCCGCGACTGCTCGGCGCGCAGGCGCCGGAGTTCCGCGCGCGCCTCCGCCAGCTCCGCCCGCAGCTCTTCCATTTCATTCGAAAGCGCCTGATCGGAGTTCACCGTTTTTCTCATCAATAAACCGCAAAACCGGTCGCTTCTCGCGGGGCACCTAACCCCCCAACCCCCTTCCCTGCGAAGGAAGGGGGGGGTAACGGGTAGATAAAATAAGACCGGTCGCTTTGTAGCTGAAATTTGCATACCGATACCGACTCGCAGAGTCCGTCCACTCTTCTTGCCCGACAACAGAAGAGGCAGCAAATATCAACAATCTCTCCCGTTGATACGAGAGCCTGCTCCCCCTTCCTTCGCAGGGAAGGGGGTTGGGGGGTTAGGTGCCCCCGCGAGAAGCGACCGGTTTTGAAATTACCATACTGGTGCACCCGCTGGGACTCGAACCCAGGACCTACGGATTAAAAGTCCGTTGCTCTGCCAACTGAGCTACAGGTGCACTTCACGAAAATACCCCCGTCGGTACAACGCCGGGGGCATCGGTTCGCGACAATGGTAGCAAAACGAGCAGGTCATGTCAATGCGGCGGCAGCGCGGGCGAGACGCCCGCGCTCCGGCAGACGGTAGACGGTGTGCGGATTGTCGTACAAGATCGCCTGCAGCCAGGCTTGCGCGCGGGGGGCGGGCATGGCGTCGCGGGCCATTTTGGCGGCGAGTGCGCGGGCGATGTCGCGGCGGGCGAGCACCAGGTGGCCGTAGACCTTTTCTACCACGCAATAGTCGCCGCCGAAGCCGAATATTTTGTGCATGGGCAGCAGGTCGATCCACTCGAGCAGCGCGCGGGCGGCGATTTCCGGCGACATGAGGTGGGTCCACGCCATGTCCAGGTAGACATTGGAATAGTGCTTGGCGAGCATGGCGGCGTCGGTCATCCACGGGAAGCCGGCGTGCAGGATGATGAAGTCAACGCCGCGGTGGCGGTGCGGCAGGTTCCACAGGCGCAGCGGGCGGGAGTCGTCGGGTTTGTGCTCGTGGTGCGCCTGCATGCCGGTGTGGAAGATCACCGGAATGTCCAGCTCGCCGGCCATCTCGACCAGCCGGTGCACCATGAAGTCGGAGAGCGGGCGCATCTCCTCCCAGCCCAGGGTGTGCGGGCGCCAGCCGTAGCCCTCCTCCATGACGCGGTTGAAGAGCGGCTCCGCCTCCGCCGTCGCGCGCGGGGCGAAATGCAGGTCGCGGTTGTAGGCCAGCGCGAACTTCAGGCCCACGATGCCGTGCTCCTTCCGGCGGCGGAGATTTTCACGAACCGCCTCCACAAAGGCGGAAAGCGTCGAGCAGGAAGAACCGATCTCCTCCTCCAGCCCGCGGATCACGCCCTTGGTCACCTCGACGTATTCATGCACGAAGGGCACGGTGGCGAAGAATTCGGGCTCGTCGCCGGAGGAGCCGAAGTTCATCGACACGCGGATGCGGCAGGCGTCCTTCAGCACCTTGCGGTAAAGGCCGGCGACGTTGGCCTCCGCCATCGCCGCGGTGAGGCGCTCGCAATCGGCCGGCGAATCCAACCCGTCCATGCCGTAGAAGCGTTCCATCGCAATGTGCGCCGCCCGGCAGTAGCTGCCGTCGCGGATGCGGCCGTAAAAGGGCGCGAAGAGCCGCCACTTCTCGTCGGGCGGCGTCTCCGCGGCGAAGAATAGCCCCATTTCCTTCGCCGTCATGCCCGCCGCGCCCAGGTCGCTGACGCAGTAATGGGAGAAGAGGTGCGAGAAGTCGCGCGGCTGCCCGACGCGCTCCGCCTCCGCCGGCAGGTGCTCGTGGGTGTCGATGATCTCCATGCCGGACATAATGTCCAGCAATTGGTCGTAATACTGCTGTTCGCTGGGCATGTGCGCCTCCCCGTGGGGTGATGTTTCGGTGGAGGGGTGGGGGATTCCTGCAGGGCGTCATATCATATGAAAGATGAGTAATGAAAAATGGAAAAATGAAAAATGAAAAATGCCACATAAAATTCAAGGCTGATATGTCATCATTGAGAGATGGCTTTTCGCCGGAAAGCCGCAATTGTCGTATCAGTGATACGACAATTCTGTCTTATTAATTCTCTCCGCGGCGCGGAGAGAATTGGCGGTCTTCGCTTCTTGCGATTATTGCGCCGACGTCCTGCCGGCGCGGGTTTATCGGCAGGCTTACCTCCCAGGGGTTCCGCTTCGCTGCACCCCTGGCTATGGGATTTGGGATTGGCGATAGATTGGATTTATAGGTCAACCGGTTCCTGGGACGTTTGCCTTTTGTTATTCAGGTGAATTGTCGTGACAGTGTCACGAATTTTGTTGATTGGTTAGCTTACCGGTAAGGCAGGCGCGGGACGCCTGCGATCCCAGGATTTACCATATCTCCTTTGATTGCACCACCGTTACCAGCGGTTGGCGGATGGCGTCGGCGAGGTGGGCGGCGCGGGCGGGGTCGAAGGGGGCGGGGTAGGTGAACAGGGTGTAGCGATAGGGGATGATGCCGCCCTGGGCGGCGGGGAAGTTGGTGAACCAGTAGTTATTCATGGCCCAGGACATGACCAGGCCGTTGTGCGGGGGGAGCACCGGCTGCCACTTGCCGGTGTTGATGCCGTTGACCTGCACCAGCGGCACGTCGGGGGAGGCGACCACGGTGGTCCAGTCGTTATCGGAGACGGCGAAGTAGCGCTGGATGCCGTGCCAGTCCGTCGCCGTGCCGGGAAGCTGGTCGAGGCCGGGGCGCATGACGGCGCCGGGGACATCCAGGAAGACGGTGGAGCCTGGCGCGCCCAGCGGGAAGGCGTGGTAGATGGCCTCCGCGTGGGTGCGCGGCGGCTTGATGACCGTGCAGGAGATGTCCAGCCGGGGCAGATCGTCGTAGAGGGTGAACTCCATGCGCAGGTAAGGGATGTCCGCCTCGCTGCCTTCCAGCACCAGGGCGGCGCCGTAGGGCAGCGCCGGGCCGGGTCCCAGGCGCATGGGCGGCGTGCGGCGGAGGAAGGGCGCGTCGTAGTGCAGCGCGCCCCACTCGCACAGCGCCTCGCGGCCTTGCGGCGAGTTGATGATCTCGTAGACGTATTGCCCCAGCGCGTATTCGCCCCCGGCAATCATTTCCCTCCCGCTCGCCCGGTCCAGCAGGTTGGAAATTCCATATGGGCTGGCATACAGCAGGAAATGGTCGTTGACCAGCCTGCCGCCGTGGCACTGCGTCCGGGCAGCCGCCTCCAGCGGCTCGGGCACGATGCGGTATTGCCGCCAGCCGCCGGCGGGCACATTCTTCGCGATGAAGCGGGCGGTTTGCGCTTTCCGGCGGGCGCTGCCGTCGATGGCCGGCGCGCGCAACACCGGCACGCGCTCGCCCGTTTCGACGTCGAGCAGGTGGAAGGCCGGGCCTTCGTCCTCCCGCCGCGGGGCGGGCACCCAGCCGGCGAGCGCGGGATCGATGACCGCATCGATCACCAGCGCTTCGGCCAGGTCGGTGCGGGGGAAGGGCAGGGGATTGAAGACGGCGATGACCGCCTCCCCGCCCGCCGGCGCGGCGGCGCGCGCGGCGTCGCGCGCCAGCGCCGACGCTTCCGTCGCCGCCGTATAGGCGAAGCCGGCCTTCATGTTCCACTGCGCCCGGCTCTCCAGCGACTCCGGGTCGTCGGTGCTGCACCATGCTCCCCAGGTGTGCTCGCAGAAGAACATGGCCGCCTCTTCCGTCGCCTCCACCCGCTCGAGATCGAGGGGAATGTTGAAGGCGCGCGCGGTGAGCAGGTCCGCCTGCGCCTTGCGGGCCAGCGCCGATTCATACAGCGCGCTGCCGTTGCCGTCCGCCCACCAGTCCGGCCAGCCCAGGCGGAATTCCGGTATCTCGCCGGGCCAATCCGCCGCCAGGTGCTCGAACCAGGCGCGCGGGGTGACGAAACGCAGGCGCGGGTATTCCCAGCGCTCGTTCCAGTCGCGCACGAAATCGCTGATCCAGCGTCCGGGCGGCGCGTTGTCGTGCGCCTCGCCGGGGATGCGCACCTCGATGGCCCGGTGCGGGTAGGGGGATTTTTCCAGCTCGACCAGGTAATCGGTCATGCGCTGCTCGCGGGTTGCGGGGTCCTCCCACATGCCGCCGTGCAGATAGCCCTGCCCGTGCCAGAGCAGCACGCGCTCGCCGCCCGGCGACGCCCAGTAAAAAGGGTGCGGCCGCGGGCGCACGCCCAGCGCGCGCGTTTCATTGATGGCGGTGTCCAGGTAGCGCATGCCGCGGCCGGCCATCATCGCCGGCAGGCCCCACGCCCAGCCGTTCACGTCGTCGTTCATGCCGGTGACGACCTGAAAGTCGTGCTCGCCCGCAAGGCCGGCGGTGTAATCCAGCGACCGTTCCAGCAGCTCCTTGCCGAACAGATCGGTCAACTGCAGATAGATGCCCGTCACCTCGATGCGCCCCTCGCGCACGCGGCGGAAGAACTCCTCCGCCCGCTCCGGTTTGCGCGCCAGGAAATTCTTCACCGTCCAGGATACTTCGCACGTCCAGCGAAACTTCGCGTCATCGGGGTAATCGTCCGTTTCCGCGATGAAATCCAGCGCGCGGTCAATGAACGCCGCGTGCTTGCGGAAGAGCAACTGCCGCGGCTCGGTATAACCGATATCTACGTGCGTGTGATGCACCAGAAAGATTTCCCAGGGACGGGTGATGCCGGGCAATACAGGCATGGCGATGCTCCTTCAACACGAAGACACGAAGCCACAAAGACACAAAGACATTTCACTGGGGTATTCAATTCGAGGGGTGGGAATCCTTCTGGACGATCGGCTGCACTTCCGACAATCTCGCGCAGCAGTATTTAACATCCGGGTGCGAGGTGCGCACCAGGATCGCGGGAATGCCGAGGGCTTCCGCGCCGGCGACGTCCGCCTTGGGGTTGTCACCTATCATCCAGACGGCTTCCGGCTCGGTTGCCCAGTCCAGCACGTTCTGAAAGGCTTGCGGGTGCGGTTTTTCGTAGCCCGTGTGCGCCGAGTTGAAGAGCGCGTCCATGCGCGGCGTCAATCCCAGGTGGTCGAGGATCGCCGGCAGCTCCGGCACATGGTTGGTAAGCAGAACATGCCGCCAGCCGGCCCCGGAAAGCCGATCCAACACCGGCAGGGTGTCCGGGAAGAGCCGCCAGCGCGCGAGATCGAGATATAAAGGCCGGAATGCCCGGATCATGTCGCCGGTCATCCGCGCGGGCACGCCCACCCCGAGCAGCGCGCGGGTCAGCACGGGATCGAGCGCCGCCCACCACCTGTCCGCCGTATTCAGCTCGGGGTGCGGCCGCTCGGGCGTGTGCCAGGGATAGCCCACGTGCAGATAACCTTTCAACCGGTCGTAAGTGACGCCAAGCTCCGGCATGGCCCGCTGCACGATCTCCAGCAGCGTCAGCGTCCACATGCCGCCGTCACGATAACCCAGTGTGCCGTCAAAGTCCCAGATCAGGTATTTCATGTACCGCAATTCCGGATCGATGAGAGATTGAAATGGAATTTCACCTGATATGCATGGTGAATTGCGGCAGATATGCCGCCTGCGCCTTCAACAGTTCGTCGGCCAGCGCGACGGCGGTTTCCAGCGAATCGACGGAGCCGTCGTTGACCAGCGCCTGGATGAACTTGTCGCGGCTGCCTTCCAGCGCGGCCTCGACGGCGGTCTCCACCCAGGTCAGCCGGCCCGCCAGCGTGCCGGCGATGCCGGAGGGCAGCGGGGGAAGCGCGAGGGGGCGCAGGCCGCCGGCTTCGGCAACGCAGGGGCTTTCCACGATAGCCTCGGGCGGGAAGTTGGGTATCTGCCCGGTGTTGGGCAGGTTGGCGGAGTAGACGCGGCCCGCGCCGGCGCGGATGCTGTCGATGATGTCGATCACCTGCTCATGCTCGCCGCTCATCCGGTCGAAAAAATCGGCCGGCAGCGGATTCGGCGAAAGCGCCTGCTCGCGCATCTCGGCAAAGATGCGGTCGCCCTCCCCTATGGTATCCTCAACGCTGTAGACGTCGATGCCCAGCACCTTGCCGTAATACTCGCCATCGCGGAAAAAGGAGGGGAAGAACTCGGTGACGTGGCGGTCGAGCACGGCCGGGAAGGCGCCGAAGCGCAGCAGCAGCTCCCAACTGAAGGGTTGCACCGTCTCCGGGGACGGCGCGGAAATGCGGTCGGTCTGCCGCTGCAGGCTGTCCAGCCGTTCCTGCAGCCCGCGCCGGCGCTCGCGCAATTCGAAGCCGCGGTCGTAATCGCGTTCATACGGCGTGACGTCCAGCACCTCCCGCAGCTCTTCGGTGATCTGTTCCAGCTCGGTCTGCGTGTCGAGGAGGGCGTCCGCCGGGCGGGAAGAAAAGCCATCCGGCATCTCCTCCAGCTTCTTTTCTGCAATCTCGCGCAGCCGCGGCATGGCGTCCTGCCCGTCCACGCGGAATTCGGTGAACCAGGTCAGGTGATTCATGCCCGCCGCGGTGTATACGCAGCGGCTTTCCTCGACTCCCAGCACACCGGCGAGGAATTGCCCGACGTGATTGACGCCGTGGCAGAGGCCGACCATATTCGCCCCCGTGGCCTTGCGCACCGCGCGGCAGACCGGCGCCATCGGGTTGCCGTAGTTGAAGAAGAGGGCATCCGGCGCCGATTCCAGCACGTCGCGGGCGATCTCCACCATGGGCGGGATCATGCGCAAGGCGCGCGAGGTGCCGCCCGGCATCACGCTGTCGCCCACCGGCTGGAATATGCCGTATTTGCGCGGTATGAACACGTCCTGCTCCCATGCCCGCCGGCCGCCCACGCCGACCGTGCAGACCACCGCGGTGGCGCCGGGGAGCACGTCGCGCCGGTCCACGCTCGCTCGCACGGTCACCGGCGCCTTGCGCGCGTCGATCATCTTCCTTGCCAGCCTTTCGGCGACCTCCAGCGCCACCGGGTCGGTATCCACCAGCGCCAGCTCGACGGGCTGGTTCCGGCCGATGATGTCCGCCAGCAGCCCGCGGGTGAACATGGCGCTGCCCGCGCCGATGAGGACGATGCGCTCGGTCATAAGACTCTCCTGCCGGTAATTTGCCTCCCTATTCTGGCGGAAAGCGGGAGGGAAGGCAAGAGAGGAAATGCAAAATGAAAAGTGAAAAATGAAAAATGGAAGATGTTTCCTGTTTGAGGAAGCTGTTCCCATTATTTCGGGTAATAGCTCACTTAAACGGCCACCATTCTTCATTTTGCATTTTGCAATTTTCATTTTGCATTCACTTGATAAAGGAGCCAATCCATGCCAAACCGACCGAACATTCTCGTCATCATGAGCGATCAGCACCATGCCGGGGTGATGGGGTGCGCGGGCGATGCGGTGGCGGACACGCCGGCACTCGACCGGCTGGCGGTGGGCGGAGTCCGTTTTACCAATACCTATTGCCCCTTCCCGCTGTGCGGGCCCAGCCGCATGGCTTTCATGACCTGCCGCCATCCATATGACATCGAGAGCTGGACGAACGAGACGCAGTTGAGCAGCGACTTGCCCACCTTCGCGCACGGCCTGCTGGCGGCGGGTTACGAGACGGTGCTTTCCGGGCGCATGCATTTCGTGGGGCAGGATCAGCGGCACGGCTTTACCAGACGCCTGCTCGGCGACGTGCCGGAGTCGGCCTACATTGCCGCCGGCTGGAAGCTGCGGCGCGTGCTGGGCGAGCTGGTCGATACCCCGGGCATGGCGCTCGCCGGCGTAGTGAAGAGCGGGCCGGGCCGCACCGGATACCACGCGTATGACGAAACCGTTACCCGCGTGACGGTCGATTGGCTGCGGGAGCGCGGGCGGCAGGCGGCAGCGCCGTTTCTGCTGACGGTGGGTTACGCCGCGCCGCACTGCCCCTTCGTCGCCCCGCCGGAGGATTTCGCCTGCTTCGCGAGCCGCGTCACCGCCGCCGACCTGCCTGCCTTCGCTCCGGAGCAGCACCCGGTTATCACCGAGCAGCGGAGAAAGTGGGGAGTGGACCCGCTGCCGCCGGTGGAGGCGATGTGGCGCGCCCGCGCCGCCTATTACGGGCTGTGCCGTTTCCTCGACCGGCAGGTGGGCCAGGTGCTGAAGGCGCTGGAGGAGGCCGGGCTGGTGGAAAACACTCTCGTCGTCTACACCTCCGACCACGGGGAGATGCTGGGCGAGCACGGTGTGTGGTGGAAGAGCTGCTTCTACGACGGCGCGGAGCGCGTGCCGCTGATCGTGTCCTGGCCCGGGCAGCTGGCGCCGGGCTCGAACCCGCGGAACGTCAGTTTGATCGACATCGGCGCCACGCTGCTGGAGCTGGCCGGCGCGCCGCCGCTCCCCGCCGCGGCCGGGCGCAGTCTCCGCCCGCTGCTGGAGGGGAAGGCCGGGTGGGTCGATACGGCATATGCCGAATACATCGCTCATTACGAGGGGAGGATCGTGCCCTGCCGGATGGTGCGGCGGGGACCGTGGAAATACAACTACTACCACGGCTTGCGCCCCGAGCTGTTCAACCTGGCGGAAGACCCGGGAGAGGAGCGCGACCAGTGGGACGATCCCGCCTGCGACCCGGTCAAGGAGGAATTGCATGCGCTGGCACTGCATGACTGGGACCCGGAGTTCGTAATCCGGCGCGTGGCCGCCTGGGAGCGGGAGCAGCCGCTGCTGAAGTCATGCATCGACGCCGCGCCGCTACCGGAGCCGGACCCGCTCTGGTTCGACACGCCGCCGGAGAATTGGCACGAGGAAGTAGAGATGCCGTTTACCAGCTTGCCGAGCTGACAATGAGCGCAATGGCGCCGGCAACGAGGGCCAGCGTTTCCAGCGATCCCAGCACGATGCCGACGATGGCGTGGGTTCTGCCGACGCCGAGTGTCTTCGCGTCATTCAATCCCATGATCCCCAGCACCAGCGCCACGATGCCGATGAAAGCGATGCACGGGATGATGCCGAACACCCCCAGGTAATAGGCCAGCAGCGCTTTGGGATTTTTCGTGGGGATCAGGTGGTCGGTGGCGCCGGGTGATGGTGGAAAGCCGGCGGGGGGATAACCGCCGGCATCCTGCCGGGCCGGAGGCGTGGTCATGCCTGCCAGCATCGCTCCGGCGGGTCGCGTTTCCCACGTTACGGCATCGATCAGCGTGGCGTCCGGCGGCACGCGCCCCTGCTGGTGCCATTGCCACAGCGTGGCGATGGAGATCGGCCCGTATTCCTTGCCGTCCGCGGTACGTAAGACAACCTGTTCGAAGGCCATATTCGCTCTCCCTGCGACGGATAAGCGATAGTTTCGCTGTACAGACCATGATTCCCTTTATCCTGACATGATTATCTGCCGATGGCTATTGCATTGAGCGATATTTTGTACTAAAATACGGTTGTTTATCTACAAATAGCGGCATATTTGTACTAAACTATGAAGCATCAGTCCCGGCAAGACCGGAGAGAGGAGGTGGGTCCATGCCTACCATTTCAATCGGCGAACTGCGCCAGACGATTTCCGACTGCCTCGAACGGGTGAAAGACCACCGCTTGAGGGTCGTGGTGACCAAACATAACAACCCGATCGCCGCCATTGTGAGCCTGGAAGATTTACTGCTCCTCGAACGGGTTCACAAGATGACCGACTATATCATCGCGCGCGCGATGTGGGAGGAGGTGAAAGATCAGGAGATGATTCCCTGGGAGGACGTAGTGGCACGGGTAAATGCTCGGAAAGCAGCGGAGCTTCAGCAGCAGGAGGAAGACCAGACCCCAGAAGTATTCGAAGAGCAACCAGTTTCTCGAGAAGTAGCCTATGCTATAAACCAGAGCTCAATGAATTCATTTGTACGAGAAACATCGGCGGGCAAAAATTATACTGATAAGTTGCCAGTGAAACAATCTGGATCAAAAAGAATCCGAACATCAAATTCATAGTTATCGTTATATATACAAACCAAGCGATAGCTGATATAATCATTACTCGATGTCATCTCTCCTGAATAGAAGGGAGGGTATGTCAATGCTCACCTTGTTATGGGGAATCGCATGATGAAGCAGCGAAAAAAACTGCCATCAACGATAAACAGCTTGATTCGTCGAATCATAACCTCTCTTAAATCCCATCCACGTAAACAGAGTATCGTTCGATTACTGAACGAAGTGAAGGCAATCAATGCCGGAGACAGTATTAGTGAAAATGGGAATCTCGATATCTATTCGGTGAAAACTACGCAAGTTGCCGATTATAATATCCGGCAACTTGCGATTGCTGATTCAGACCGGGTACTGGCGGCTGTATTCGCCTTGCAACGGCAATCCAAGGTCATCGATCACGATACATCGGTTTTGGAATTTAAAGTGATGTCGGTCGATCTCTGGACTCCGAAACTCTATCTTTATTTCCAGATCGATTATCAGGAAAAGATGATTTATCTGATAAATGTTGTTAATGAAAACACATATCTGGACTTGAAAGCGCTGTCCAATGATGAACTGGCACTCTGGATCATGGAATGTCTGTCCGGCGAATAACCTCGGCCTGTTGCCGCTATCTACCATTCACCTCTCCTCTCCGAACCTGTTGCATTCCCATCCCCCGGCCTCATCGTCATTTCCGATATGATGAAGAGGGAGGACAATGGAGGCGATTCTGGGGAAAATAACCGGCGTTGTTGCGCGGGGCGGGGACCGGTTTGCCATATCGTTGACGCCGGCGTGCCTGCTGCCGGAGCGCGCGGCGGCGCCGGAATGGCTGCGGGGCGCGGTGCTGACCGTCGAACGCGAGGCGCCAGATCAGCGGGAGCTCGGCGGGCCGGGAGACAGTTTTGTGCTCACCCCGGACGAATCCGCCCGCTGGCTGCAACCGCTGACCGTCACCCCCGAAATCAGCTACGGGAAAATTCCGCCGAAGCTGGAGATCCGCCTGGCATGGTGGCCGGTCGATCCGCCGCCGGGAGTCACCGTCCGCGTGGGGCGGCGCCGGGTGGAGGCAATTTTCGCGCGGCGGGAGGGCGGCTATACGGCGGAGGTGGAGACGGACGGCCTGTTTTCCCCGCGATGCAAACTGCCGGCGGCCATTACGGTGGAATTCAGCGGGATGGCCATTCACGGCGCCGTGCTGCCCATCGACGAGCCGTTCGTCACCCGGCTCTATCTGCCCGGCAGGGAAATTATCCGGCTGGAGAACGGCTGGTACGGAATCGATGTCGTGCGGCGCGCCGGAGGAGCCATTCTCGCCTGGCGCGAGCACGGGCGGGAGATCGATCACTTCGCGCACCCCGCCAACCGCATCGGTTCCGAGCTGGATATGGCCGGGCACCGCGACCGGCTGCGCGAGCATTGGACAACCAGGGAACGCCTGGCGAAGGCCGTGCCTGGCTCGGTAAGAACCTGGCGGGAGGAGCATCTCTCGCGGCTGCGCATGAAGGGTCGCGTGGATAAGATATTGAACACCCGGGTGGAGTGCGCGCTATACGACGAGCTGCCGATACTGCTCTGGCGGCGAATATTCGAAACACGCGAGTTCCCTTCCCCGAAGGCCGGCAATCCGCGCGAACCGATCGATTCGGTGCGCTCGTATGGCATCAGCATGCGCGGCGCCTGGCCGGCCGAGCGCGGCGGCGATTCCGGCAGCCGCATCCTCTGCGCTTTCGCCGATCAGCTTGTTTCCCTGCGCGACACGCAGCCGGGCCGCCGGGAGTGCTGCCCGGATTGGCGGGTGGAATACGGCTGGATGCTGGTAGAGCACCCGGACCGGCGCGCCTGCGGCCTGTACCTGTTCCCGCCGCTGCCCGCTCCGGCGATGATCTTCTCCACCGGAACGACGAATCTTATCCTCGAGCCTGAGTGGCCGATGCTGCCCGCGCGCGCCGGCGATTCCTTCGAGCTGCCGCTGGCCTTGACCATGGGCGAGTGCTGCGGCGCCGCGCCGGCGGGAGCGTGGGTGGGCTGCCGGACTGAGCTGCCGAACGGCATCCGCTGCGCGGCAATCGCCCGCCTGCGCGATGAGAAGGAAGGCAGCGCCGTATTCATACTGGGCGGCGAGCGCCGCGAAGTAGCCTTGCAGCGCCGGCAGCTTCCGGACATTGGCGCCGTAGCCTGGGCGGTTGCCGACTTTGCCGGCAGCGGCATGGACGATCCGCTGGAGATCGCCGTGGCCGGCATTCCACAGCGGAGGCCGGCATGAACATCTTTTACCCGCGCACCTTCAGCACCGATTGGGAGCACTTTGTCGTCGATCGCCTGGAGCGCTGCGTCGATACCCGGCGGCTGCTCGGTTTTGCGGGCGCGCTGAATACCGAGCTGGCGCTGCCCATCATCGTCGATAAGGCGAGCCTGGAGTTCCCGCTGGGCATCAACACCTCGTTCGATCAGCTTCGCGAGCGCATCCGGCGGGCGACGGACCGCGCGGCGGAGCTGCTGCGGGAATACGATCTCGACCTCTTCACCGCCGCCGCCCATCCGGTGGAAAAGTTCTTCTGCGGGGCGCACGTCCACGTGGGCACGCTGCTCGACGAAACGGCCGGGCTGCGGCTGGAAAACAGCCTGCTGGAATATGCGCCCGCATTTGCCGCGCTGGCGGCGAACTCGCCGGTTGCCTATGGAATGTATCTGGAGTTCAAAAGTTACCGGGTTCACCGGCACGCGCTGGGCAATATCCGCCCGGGCATGCCGCGCGATCCGCGCACTTCACAGCGAATCTGGGGCGACGACCTGGGTCCTAAGCTGAATATGACGCCCACTTTCGAGGTGCGCATCATCGACTGCGCCTCCTCGCGGCAATTGCTGGCGGAGCTGGCGACCTTCACCGCGGCGTTCGTCCACTCCCGCGGCAATCATCTCGTGGAAGAACCGTCGCCGGAGGACTACCTGGAGTACCTGATCAACCGCTGGACCGCCGCGCGCGACGGCATGCAGGCGACCTTCCGCCGGCGGGGGAAGCCGCTGCCCGCCGCCGAAATGGTGGACGAGATGCTGGACGGCTGCGCGGAGGAGCTGCGGGCGCTGGGCATATCACGCGCTGGTTTGCCGATCGTCAACGCCATGGCGCAAAAGCGCGTCTGCCAGGCGGACATGGTCATCCCGCTGGCCGAACGCTACCCCGACCCGTATCTGCTCGCCGGCGCCTACGGAAAGATGCTGCGGCACTGGGAATGGTTCGAGGAGTTTCTAGATGGCTCTCCGCCACTGGAGCCGTTGCCTATGTTGAGCAACGAAGATATCCTCACTGAGCACCTGAAGCTGATCGGCGAGGGCACGCACCTGTATGGGACGCGCGAGGCAATGAACTTTCCGCCCCCCGCCGCGGACGCCGCGCGGGCCAAGCTGGCGTCCGCGGGCCGGATCACCGAGGAGTTCAGCCTCGAGCGCGGGCTGACGCTGTCGCGGATTACCGGGGGCATGTTATGAGTAAGCCGATCATCCTGATCAGCGCGGGCAAGCACACCATAGACGGTCAACCAGGATTACCGACCGCTACCATCGTCGGGTGCAATATCAATTACCCGCACGCGGTGTCGCTGGCGGGAGGCGCGCCGCTCATCATCCCGGTGCCGGCGGATACCGGCGCGGTGCGCGCAATCATTCAGGTGGCCGACGGCGTGCTGCTAACCGGCGGCGGCGACATCCACGCGGAGGTTTATGGGGAAGAGCTGCATCCGGAAAGCGCGCGGCACGATCCCGACCGCGACAACATGGAGCTGGAGGTGGCGCGGCTGGCGCTGGAGGCGGGCCTGCCGATGCTCGGCATCTGCCGCGGGCAGCAACTGCTGAATGTAGCCTTCGGCGGCACGCTGGTGCAGGACATCCCCAGCCAGCATCCCGGCGCGCATGCGCACAGAGCGGAAGCCGAATACGCCATGCACGAGATCATCATCGAGGAAGGAACGCTGCTGGCGCGCGTCATGCGCGCGCCCGTCATGCTGGTGAACAGTTGGCACCACCAGGCGGTGAAGACGCTCGGGCAGGGCCTGCGCGTCTCCGCCCGCGCCGCGGACGGGGTGGTGGAAGGCATCGAATCGGCGGAAGGCAAGCCGATCCTCGCCGTGCAGTGCCACCCCGAAGCCTGCCCGACCGACCACCCGTGCTATCTGACGCTGTTCCACTGGCTGGTCGAGGAAGCGGTAAAGTTCAGGGAATCCCATAACCAGGGGTGAAGCAAAGGTTACCATTCCCCAAACCACGTCTTCTCCTCGTCGAACCGGGTCCACACGCTGCCGGTGGGGCCGTTGCGCTGTTTGGCGAGGATCAGCTCGGCGCTGGATTTGTCGCCGGCCGGCAGGTCGTTCGCCCGCAGGGCGTGGTCGCCGTAGCAGCCGGGGCGGTAGAGGAGGATGATTTCGTCGGCGTCCTGCTCCAGTTGGCCGCTCTCGCGCAGGTCGCTCATCTGCGGGCGGGGCGGGTTGCGGCTTTCCACCTGGCGAGAGAGCTGTGAGACGGCAATCATTCCTCATTACCTCGGAATACGAAACGCCGATGAATGTCTTTAAAGACCCAGAAGAATACGCAACTCGTTATCGAGCCATCGGATGTGTTCTTCCTCGAGACTACCAACCCAATCTCCTAAACGTGCGGGACTGATAGCGCGGATTTAACGCAATTCCTGCTCAAATTGCATAAACACTTCATCGCTAAGCATGTCCCACGCATCGAATTCGGCTTGCAGGCTTGCCGGGATGGTTTGCTCTTCGAATAAAGGCAACACGGATTGATGTTGTCCGAGTATCGATTTTGACGCAATTTCCTCGTGACTATATCTGGTAAAGATAAGCTGCAATGGAATGGGTTGCAGGCTCATCGCTGATGATATATTCTCGCTCATGACCGTTAACTTGATACCATGCTCGTCATTATGCCATGGCCTGGAGTTATCGAGAAGAAGTGTTCCCTCCCCGCCTTGCAGTTGTGCTGTCAAGGTTACCCTGCTATCAGCGGCGAGAACTATTCCCTCCGGCCCTTTGAAGGCAATTGCCAGGGACATCGTCTTCTTCTCCCGGTTATCTTATCACGTTAAGTCTAATATTCCTTATTATACCACGTTTCCCTTTTTCACTTATTACCATTCCCCAAACCACGTCTTCTCTTCGTCGAACCGGGTCCATACGCTGCCGGTGGGGCCGTTGCGCTGTTTGGCGAGGATTAACTCGGCGCTGGATTTATCGCCGGCCGGCAGGTTGGCCTCCCGCAGGGCGTGGTCGCCGTAGCAGCCGGGGCGGTAGAGGAGGATGATTTTGTCGGCGTCCTGCTCCAGTTGGCCGCTCTCGCGCAGGTCGCTCATCTGCGGGCGGGGCGGGTTGCGGCTTTCCACCTGGCGGGAGAGCTGGCTGACGGCGATCACCGCCGCGTTCAACGTTTTCGCCGCCATCTTGAGCTCGCGGGAGACGGCGCGGATGCGCTCGTAAACGCTGTGCTGCCGCTCGTTTGATTCCATGAGCTGCAGGTAGTCCACCACGATGAAGTCCAGCCCGCCGTCATGCTTCGCCCGCCGGCCCAGGTGGATGATGTCATTGGCGCACAGCGCCGGGGCGTCCACCACGCGCAGCTTCACATCGCGCATATTTTTCAGCAATTTTGCCATCTTTCGGTCAGCCTCTTCCGCATGGTCGGGGTGAAGGCGCGGATCGTTCTCCGCCGGGCCGGTGCATCCATAGGCATGCAGCAGGCGGATGGCCAGCGAATCGACGTCCATCTCCAGTGTGAAGAAGATACCGCGCCGGTGTTGCTCGCAAGCGGCCAGCGCCATCTGCATGGCCAGCGCGCTCTTGCCCATTCCGGGCCGGCCCGCCACCACCACCATCTCACCCGGCTTGATGGGCGTCAGCAGGAGGTTGAGCCTTTCCAGATCGGTTGTGAATCCCACCCCGGAACCCTCCCCGCGTCTGGCGATGGCATCGCGAATGATGTCGAAAACATCCGGCATGGCCAACGGTCCGGAGGAGAGCGCCTGTTCGACCAGCGCGAAGAGCTTTCCCTCGCTGTCGCGCAGCAGCTCGTTTGCCTCCCTGGGGCTGATATATGCTTCATGCGTGATCTTGTCCGCCGTCGCGATAAGCCGCCGCCGCATCGCTTTTTCGCGCACTATTTCGGCATACCAGGTGATGCCCGCCGCGGTGGGCGCCGACTCCATCAGCGTGGTCAGGTACAGCGTGCCGCCCACCTGCGCCAGCAGATTGTCGTCCGGGTTCGCTTCGCCGGTTGAAGCGCGGGCGCGCAGCCACTCGCCCAGCGTTATCAGGTCCACCGGCTGGTTTCGCCGGTAAAGGTCGAGCACCCCGCGGTAGATCCAGCGGTGCGCGTCATGGTAGAAATCCTCCGGTTGCAACAGCTCTTCCGCGCGCACGATGGCATCGCGTTCCAGCAGCATCGCCCCCAGCGCAGCCTGTTCCGCGTCTTCACTCCGCGGCGGCACTCTCAACTGCTCAAGCATGGCGTCTCCTTTCATTTCTTCCGCCCATTCACTATAATTGCTCCCAGGTTATAATGCCTCTCCGCATCAGCGCGGCCGGCGAGGCGTTCTCGATATCGATCCCCTGCTCCGCTTCCTTTCTCTTCTGCTCCAGATATAAATCCCACTTCTCCTGGCTCAACCAGTCCGGTTTGCCGTTCTTCGGTCCGGCGGGCGAGACAACCGGCAGGCGGGAGACCGGCACGGGCTGGTCGCCCAGGCGGGCGGAAAAGTCCTCCACGGCATAGTTGAGCTGGCGGCCCAGCACCGACGCGGGATTCTTCGCCGCGAGGAACTGCTCGCGCACCTCGGGCCGCAGCGACAGCCGCGTGATGACCGCCTCCACCCCCGTCTGCCCGTGCTGCCGCAGCAGGCCGTCCAGCCTCGCCAGCGCCTGCTCGAAATGCTCCAGCTCCGGCGCCGCCGTCTCCGCCGGAAAGGCCGCCCGTCCGAAATGCTCCCCGCACCACGCCGCCAGCTCCCCCACCCGCGGAAACCTTCCCCGCTCCTCCCGCAACGCCTCCGGCAGATTATCATCCGATGAAGAAGAAGAAAAAGAAGAAGCCGTGTCGTCGCGCGTGCCACGACACACTTCTTCTTCAGTCTTATCTGAGTCTTGTATTAGTATTATATTGGTGTCAGAATTTGCGTATACACCCGCAGAATTTGCGCATGCACCGTCAATATTTGCGCGTTCACCCGCAGAATTTGCGCATGCACCGTCAGAATTTGCGCATGCATCCGCAGAATTTGCGCATGGGTCGGATGGCTGTTCCGGCATCTCCGGGTTATCACCCTTCAATGATTCCCCATGCCGCAACGCCTCTTTGATATCGAGTAGCTTGAAGGTGGTAGGCGCGCAGGTGAGGGAGTGCCCGATAATGCGTCCCCGCGCCATGCAGATCAGCTTCGCCCCTTCCAGATTGCGCAGATAGGCGCGTAAGGAGTTGGGTGAGATATTGAACTGCTCGCCGATGTCGCATTGAAACCGCCGGCATTCGCGAGTACCGTTATCCGCCCAACGGCAGAGCAGGTGATATATGGCAAATTCCATCCCGCCCAGTTGCCTGGCCTTCCCGTTACGGTCCGCATAGCGGAATTCCTTCCACGCATCCGCTACCTCGTTCAATATCCAGTAAAACGGCCCCGGAATCCCCGTCCGGGTCTCGCCAGTGGTGCTGCTCATTATACTTTCCTCCCTATTACACGGAACTGGAAAATTGCGACCCCGCTTTATTTCCGCCGCGCCAGGCCGGGGAAGCGCTTCAGCGCTGGGTAGGCTTCCAGGATGGTCCGCGCCTCCGGTTCTTCCTCTTCCAGCGGGTTGTCATCCACTCCCCGCGCGAGGGACCAGGCCAGGGCGTTGGCGATAACCGTGTCGTCGTGCTCGCCGGCGGGGGCGGCAAAGCGAATCAGCCCACCGGGGAGGGTCTGCTGCTCGAAGGCCTCGTGCTCGCGGAGCTGGCGCGGATCGTCCAGCAGCCGGAAGGCCCGGCGCTCGAAGCCCAGTGCGTAGCCGTCGATGAGCCGCAGCTTGCTGGCGTGGGTCATCTCGAAGCCGCGCACCGGCAGCCCGGCGCGCTGAAGGTATTCGAGCATGGGGCGGCCAATGCTGTTCGACTCGGCCAGCACCACGTCGGGCCGCCAGCGCTCGCACAACGCGATGAGACGGTTACCCTGGCTGACGAAATCCACCCTGGTCATCCGTTCCAGCGCCATCTGCGCCTTCCCGGTGGCGTCCCACACGGAAAAGATGGAGAAATCGGTGGTGCGTCCCCAGTCCACCCCGGCCACATACAGGCAGCCGGGCCGCGGCTCGCCGGGCTGGAGCACGCTCAATTCGCGCACGTTGCGAAACACCCCGCCGCCGTCCTCCACGAACTCGGCGAGGATTTCCTGGCGAAAGCTGCGCTCGGGCATGGATTCCCACAGCGCCTGGATTTCGGCAAAGGCGATGTGCGGGTTCTCCAGCGGATGGGGACGCCGCTCCAGCCGGCCCTCCACCAGCGCCGCGCCCAGCGTGGGCGCCTGCCAGGCCATGGCGTCGGCCACCTCCCCCTCCGCGGCGCGCCGCCATTCGGTCCAAAACCAGTTGCGCGCGCGCGGCGTTCCGATCACCCACGCCCACCCGCGCGTGGTGATAAGCATGGGGCGGATCACCTCGTGCCAGGCGGCGGGATCGACGTCGGCGGCTTCATCGATCACGCAGCCGTCCGCGGTATGCCCGCGGGCGTTGTCCGGCTGGTCGAGCGAGCGATAGAGGATGCGGCCGTCATTCACGCGGCACTCCATGCGCCCCTCGTGGTAATCGGCCTTGTCGCCCGTTCCGCGCTTGGTCTCGTCCCAGCCGATGCGCACCTGGTCGTAGGTGGGCGCTCCCCACAGCACCTCCGCCCCATTCGAGGCCCGCTCCAGCGCGATGGCAACGCACAGCGTGGTTTTCCGCCAGCGCCGCCCCGCCGAAAGGAAGTTGAACCGTCGCGCCTCTCTCCGCACCTCCTCCTGCCCCACGTGCAGCTTCGGCACACTTATCTCCGCCATCACCCGCTCCTTTCAATGAATTCAAACGGGGTATCGCTTTTAAAAGCGATACCCGCCATTTTCATAAGTCTTCCTCGCCCGCGCGGCGCCAGTCGTTTATGTAGCGGATGGTGTCTACGCGCTTGCTTTCCGGGGCTTCGGGCGGCGTGACGCCGGTTTTGCCGTAGGCGCGGTCGAGGACTTCGCGGGCGGCGGCGATGCGCGCCGTTTCGCTGCCCGTTCCGTTCATTATCTCTACCAGCGCCCGCAGCGCGTTCTCGCCATGTTCGCGCGCCTGCCGCTGAAAATCCATCACCGCCGCGTCATCCGCGGCCTTGCGTGGGTGACCCATACCTTTCTCCTTTCATAGACAAGAGCGGGACTCGCTTTTAAATAATGATTGAATGCGATTCTCCGTCTTATTTTCCAGTGCTATTGCCGCAAGGCGCAGGAGCCACCAGCGGCGCTCGGCCAGGGGAGTGCCGGCGGGCGAGGCCAGGAAAGAGTCGGCCAGCGCCAGCAGACCGCGACAATTATCGTCCAGCCGCGCCGGTTGTTTGCGGGCGCGCTCGCAGCGCGTTATCAGCGCGTCCACCCCCGCCACGTCCCATGGCGACCGGCATCCCATCACCACTCTGCGCAATCGTTCCGTCTCCGTCATATCAACCCCCTTTTTCAGCGTTGGGGACAGTCCCCCGTCTAACGCAACCGGCTCTGTTCCATAGCGGGGACAGTCCCTACCGCGCTTCCACCGCTGGCCTGTAATCACAACCGGCGCTCTTGCATGGCAGTCGGGACAGTTCCCTGCGTGCGCTACACATCCGACAGCGCCCGGTACAGGCGGCGCACTTTGTCGGCTTCGCGCTCCAGCGATTCCCTGGCGGCGAACATGCCGTCTGCGTCGCGCGCGAGCAGCTCGTCGCCCAGCGTCTCCACAGTCAGATCGCACGCCTGCTCAAAAAAGTCCATTATCCCGCCGGCAACCGGCTCGGCGAAGACCTGCGTTGCCCGCCATTCGCCCACCACGCCGGCGCGCACGTCCAGCCGCACCTCCCCGGAAGACAGCCGCACCGCGCGCAGATAATCCCGTTCATCGATCACCCTTTCCATCGCATCTCCTTTAATAAAGCGGTGCTTCTTAATAAAGATTGAAAGATGTAAAAAGATTGAAATGATAGTTATTTCTTTTTTGAAAAAAATAAATAACTATCTTATTAATCTTTTTACATCATTTAATCTTTATTAAATGATCTCCGTTCATATAATGCTCTCCGAAAGCGGGCGGGGTTCAGCAAGGCGAGATAGCGCCGGGCCAGGTGGCGTGCGGCTTGCGCGGGACTCCCGCCGTGATCGGCGATCCAGGCATCGGCTTCATCCAGCGCCAGGCACAGCCGGCATGGGCAGATGGCGCGCGTCTTCACGATCGCTTCGCTCTCACTCGCTTTGTCATGAGATTGTGTCACAGTCGAAACCTTCCATAGACGCCGAACCGGCAGAAGAAATGGCCGCGATGTAAGTGGCTGCGATGCATGGTTTGACGAATTCGGCAACGGCCCGTCCCGCCCGGTCCCCCCGCCCGGCGGGGGGACATAGGCCGGCGGCGCGGTTCGCGCCAGTGCGCCGGAGCGGTTTATACGGCAAACTCCGACTGGTCGGGCGCCACACCGCATCTCGAACGCATGTATCATTCTACCACTGCTTGCATTGGTGTGTCAATAGGTCATGACACAATATTTCAAAAAAAGCAAATAAATATTTTCCCATTAAGATTGACAGTAGTTTGGAGGCTCCGGGCCGGCTCCGGGGCTGTCCCGCGCCGCGCGCGAGAGGTAAGCTCCGGGACTGTCCCGCGCCCTTCCCCTTGCGGCTTTCTCCGGCGCGTATTATTCTTATCAGGTAATTTCAAAACCGGTTGCTTCTCGCGGGGGCACCTAACCCCCCAGCCCCCTTCCCTACGAAGGAAGGGGGAGTAGGCTTGTTTATAAATGAGGAACGTATTCGTATATCCACCTGTTGCTCCCCCTTCCTTCGTAGGGAAGGGGGCTGGGGGGTTAGGTGCCCACGCGAGAAGCGACCGGTTTTGAAATCAGCTCTTATAACAGCCGTATTCATCCACCCGCGGGAGCGCGCATGATCGACAGGCTGGCGCAACGCCGATACTTGATCCTCTTCTTCCTTCTCGCCTGCGCGTGCTGGATGGCGATCGGGGCGCTTTATCCGCCGGCGAACGACGATTTCGTCTTTCTCGCCGACGCGCGGCGCTATGGCGGCGCCTTCGACTTCGTGGAATACTGGTACGGCCACTGGTCCGGACGGATCGCCACGCTGGCGCTGCACTGGGTGGTGTTTCAGCGGCCGCTGACGCTGGCGGTGTTCGGCGCGCTGAACGGGGCGGCGCCGGCGGCGCTGGCGTGGGTTGTCACCGCGCTGGCCCTCGGGCGCAGGCCGGCGGCCTTCGGGCGCGACCTGCCGCTCTTCTTCATCGTGCTGGCCGCCGTGTGGTTCGGACTGCCGGCGTTCGGCGAAACAGTGTACTGGCGCACGGGGGCCGACGCCTACCTGTGGGCGGCGCTCCTCGCCCTGCTTTTCCTGCTGCCGTATGCGTGGTGGGCGCGCCGGGCCGCGGCCGCGCATTACTCCCTGCCGGGGAAGATCGCGGCCGCGGCGGGGATGTTCCTCTTCGGCCTTTTCAGTGGATTGAACGGCGAGCAGAGCGGCATGATGCTGCTATTGACGATTCCGTACTGGGCGGCTGTCAAACTGCGCGGGCCGGAACGCCCCCGCCTGCCCGCCTGGGCGGTTGCCGGCTACGCGGGCCTGCTCATCGGCTACCTCATCTCCGCGCTGGCGCCCGGCAATTTCCACCGCTACCAGCAGTCCGGCGCGCCGCTCACACCGGCGCGTTTCGCCGGCGGCTCGATCCGTTATGGGCTGACCGTGCTCGAGCAAACCCCGTGGTGGCTGTTCGTGTTCGCGCTGCTGCTCCATTTCGACGGCCGGGAAAAAAGGGACGGCGGTTGGATCGGCTGGGCGTGGTCCGCCTTCGCCGCCGGCGCGCTGATGCTGTTCCTCACCTATTTTCAGGCGCCGCGCACCACGTTTTTGCCGGTGGTCATGCTCATCGTGCTGGGGGCGTGGCTGATCGGGACCGACCGCTTTGCCGGCTGGCAAGAACGCCGGCCCGCGCGCGCGCTGGCGGTGCTGCTGGCCGGGCTGCTGCTGGGGACCAGCGTGCTGCCGCTGCGCGCCGCCTGGAGCCTGCGCCGCGAGTTCCGCGCCCGCGAGCAGTCGATCGCGGTAATGAAGTCGCGGGGAGAACGAGACCTGGCGCTGGAGCCGTTCGCCACCCCGCCGACCCGCGTGCTGATGAACCCCGACCTGACCTCCGACCCCGCCGACTCGATCAACCTGGGCATGGCGCGGTATTACGGCGTGCGGTCGATGGTGATAAAAACGGGACTCGCTTTTCACAATGATTGAAATGATTTAATAATGATTGAAAAGATTAATTATTTTATTTTTTGCAAAAATAATTAATTATCATTACAATCATATATAAATCATTACAATCATTATTAAAAGCAAGGTTCCGGTCACTTCTCAAAGCACGCAGAGCCTGCGTCTTCGCACACGCAGTCGCGCATTATTCCGGTCACGTTGGCCTGGCGGCCGATGATGCAGCCTTGCACGTGGCTGTTGGGCAGCACGCGGGTCTGCCGCCAGAGGATGCTGTCCTCGACCAGCGCGTCCTCGCCGACGTGCACCTCCTCGCCCAGCACGGCCATCGGCCCCACCGTGGCCCCGGATTCCACCTCCGCGCCGTCGCCCAGCAGCACCGGCGGGCGCAGGAAGGCATCATCGGCCAGCTTCACCCCGTCCCCCACCCAGATGCGCGGATAAACCTCCCGGTATTTCAACGGCACATCCACCCGTCGCTGCAGGATGTCGCGATGCGCCTGCAGGTAGTCCACCGGGGTGCCCAGGTCGGTCCAGTAGCAGGGTTCGTGATAACCGGCCATCCGCACGCCGTCATCCAGCAGCCGGGGGAAGACATCACGCTCCACCGAGTGCGGTCCCGGCGGAAAATGGTCGAAGATTTCCGGCTCGAAGATATAAATGCCCGCGTTGATGTTGCGGCTGCGCGCCAGCTCGCGGGGCGGCTTTTCCACGAAGGAGAGAATGCGGCTGTCCTCATTCGTCTCGATCACTCCGTAGCGGCTGGGGTCCTCGACCTCCTTCAAGGCGATGGAGACGCGCGCTCCCAGCCGCCGGTGCCGCTCCAGCATCTCCGTCAGCCGCAGGTCGGTGAAGATGTCGCCGTTGAAGATGAAGCAGCCGGACGAGGCGCGCAGAAAGGTTTCGCAGTTCTTGATGGCGCCGCCGGTGCCCAGCGGATTTTCCTCCAGCGCAAAGGAGATATCCACGCCCAGCTCCACCCGGCGGAAATGCTCGATGAACTGCTCGGCGCTGTAATGCAGGCTCATGATGACGTGATCGATGCCGTGCTCGCGCAGCCGGGACACCGTTCGCTCGAGAAACGGCACGTTCGCCAGCGGAATGAGCGGTTTGGGCACCGTTTTCGTCAACGGCAGCAGGCGCGTGCCGAAACCGCCGACCAGCAGAATCGCATCCATTGTTATCTCCCGTGTGTTAAATATTGATTAGTGTGCAAAACTGAATCCATTATCCCCCACTCCTCCTTCTCTCCATGTTCACCTCCGTGACAATCGTGAGCAGCCTTTCGCTCACTCGATGTTCGGAAAATGTTTTGCCATGTGTGTGCAGGAAGCTCTGGGACTGTCCCGCGCCCGTATAACTGAAGCCCGTTGCTAACTTTCATGCCCGGTAAGATGACCACGGGACTGTCCCCCCTGAGAGGCAAGCCTATACATAGAGCCTGTCCCAAAGTCTGCATTTTTTAAAAATGAGACTTCGAAAAATGCCTCGTAGAATGCCCTGGATTGCACCAAAGGGCTCGCAAACGCTGTCCTGTCACAGAACCGCCTGTTTTTT
>Ga0172375_10001920_pt1 | contig 33016 bp, 20 predicted proteins | sample LakKiv1m_FD_114537 | JGI IMG/M metagenome (GOLD analysis project Ga0172375, IMG submission 114537) | Freshwater microbial communities from Kabuno Bay, South-Kivu, Congo - kab_092012_11.1m | ecosystem: Environmental > Aquatic > Freshwater > Lake | place: Democratic Republic of the Congo... | reverse complement strand
CTTCCGCCTCGCGCCGAAGGCAGGGATCGAACTTCCCGCGAACGTGACCGATGCGGAGAAGTTGAAGTTCGTGCAGGAAAAACTGGAAGCGGGGCACGAGGGCGCGGTCAAGATCTGGCAAAGCATGGGAGTCTATCTCGGCTACGGCATTGCCCACTACGCCGATTTCTACGACATCAAGCACGTTTTGATTTTGGGACGCTGTACTTCCGGCCGCGGCGGCGATTTGCTGCTCGAAGGCGCGAAGCAGGTCTTTGAGGCCGAGTTCCCCGAATTGTTGCAGAAAATCGAATTGCACCTGCCCGATGAAAAAGTGCGCCGCGTGGGTCAATCCGTTGCGGCGGCGAGTTTGCCAGTTGTGTAATTCCACTGGTGGTTGAGTAGGACTGAGCGATGGCGAAGTCCGTATCGAAACCACCGTGTTTGCCAGTTGCGTGTTGGTTTCGATACGGGCGAGAAAAGCACTCGCCCTACTCAACCAACGGATTATTTTTGAAAAGAGAATTCCATGAAATTTCATCTCGATACAGCCGAAGTGTACGTCCCAGATGACAAGTCTGTGGAGCAGGCTTTGACTCGTACGACCCATCTTTGCATTGCCGCGCACCAGGATGATATCGAGATCATGGCCGTGCAACCGATCCTGGAATGTTTTCAGCAAGCGGATAAATGGTTCACAGGCGTCGTCGTGACCGATGGGCGCGGTTCTCCGCGGGACGGGCTTTACGAAAAATACAGCGATGACGAAATGCGTCTTGTCCGCTTCAAGGAACAACGCAAGGCGGCAATCGTTGGGGAGTTTGCGGCGCAGGTGATGTTGGACTTCCCAAGCAGGGTGGTCAAGGACGCGGCGCGGAGCGAACCTGTGGAGGACATCCTCGCCATTTTGCGGGCGACCAAGCCGAAGTTCGTCTACACCCACAACCTCGCGGATAAGCACGACACGCACGTGGGCGTCGCTCTCAGGGTGATTGAAGCCCTCCGCAGACTGAATCAGGCTGAACGTCCAGAAAAGGTCTTTGGTTGCGAAGTCTGGCGCGCGCTCGATTGGATGGTCGACTCCGACAAGGTCACGATGGATGTATCCGATCACGAAAATTTGCAGTTCGCCCTGCTGGGCGTCTTCGATTCACAGATTGCGGGCGGTAAACGCTACGATTTGGCTTCGATGGGACGCCGCCGCGCGAACGCCACCTATTTCGAATCGCACGGGGTGGACGATACAACGGGCTTGTCCTATGCGATGGACATGACACCCCTGATGAATGATGCGAGTTTCAAGCCAGCTGAATTCGTGCAGGGATTTGTTCAGCGGTTGTCGCTGGATATTCAAGAGCGAGTTGGCAGGATGAGTTGAATATCCTGAATTCGAATTTTAACTCGAAAGGAGAGACTATAGCGAATAAAGATTCAAGTCAACGTTCGTTTGTGTAAATTGTTTTCCAAAAAATATAAGGAGAAGAAAATGCAAAAGAAACTGTTCGGTTTGTTGTCCGTTTTGGTGTTGGTCAGCCTGATGCTGACGGCTTGTGGTTCCCCCGCTCCCGCTGTGACTGAGGCTCCTGCTGCCGAAGCACCCGCTGAAGTTCCCGCAGCGACAGAGGCTCCCGCGGCAACGGAAGCCCCTGCAAGTGAAGCGGTAACCTTGAAGGTTTACCTGCTTGATTATACCCCTGACACAATTGCATGGCTCAAGGACGAAATCAATCCCGCATTCGAAGCTGCCCACCCTGGTGTGACTGTTGAGATCACCGAAGGCTCCTGGTCTGGTTGGGATACCACCTTCAGCGGTTTCTTCGCCGCTGGTGAAGGTCCCGACATCATCAACCTCGGCTCTGAAATGAACACCCTTTACGGCGAAAGCCTTGCCGATATGGATCCCTATCTCGGTGAAGGAGCCTGGGATGAAATCAAGAACTTTGGTCCCGCGCTTGAGAATGCCAAATACGAAGGTAAATTGCGTGGTCTGCCCATCTTCACTGCTCCGCGCTACGTGTTCTGTCGCACCGACTTGATGGAAGCCGCTGGCTGGACAAGCGGCACCCCGCAGAACTTTGCCGATTGGACTGCGTTTGCCAAGCAAGCCTCCAAGATCGATGAAGCAACAAACTCCCTGACCCAGCAAGCCCTCGTCCCTGTTGACGCTGGCTCGATGGCAGATTGGCAATGGTGGCTGCTCGTGTACTATTCACTCGGCGGCGAACTTTACAAAGCCGACGGCACCCCGAACTTCGACTCCCCCGAAGCTCTTGCTGCAACCCAGTTCCTGCTTGACATGCGCCAGGCGACCTATGGCGAAGCCGTCAATGCGGTGGGCGCTCTCCCTGCTGGTCAGGGCTCTGTGATCGATGTTGACGATGCCACCGGCAAGGATAACGGCGCAGTTTGTCTCGCTCACTCCGGTTGGGCTGCCCCTGCGTTTGACCGCCCCATCTGGGAAAATGTTTCCATCGAACCTTTCTATGGCGATCCTGCCAACTTCCCCAACAGCAAACCCGTCGTGCTCGCTTTCAATGACTGGCTCGCCGTTGCAGATTACAGCCCCAACAAGGAACTCGCCGCCGAATGGCTCAAGATGGCATTCAGCAAGGAAGCCAATAACAAATGGAACTCCACGATGGGACTGATTCCCGCCCGCAATGACTCGCAGTATGGCTACGTGACTGAATCCGCACAACTCCAGCGCGAAGCGGAACTCGCCTCGCAGTATGGTGTTGGTTTTGCCGGCATCAAGGAAGCCGCGAAACTCTCCACCATTATGCAGGATGCGCTTGGTAAACTCATCACTGAAGAACTCACTGTTGAAGAAGTGATCACCAAGATTCAGGAAGAATACAGCGCCGCATTGCAATAAGTTTTTGAAATACAACCTTGGGCGGAGAGCATCCTCTCTGCCCAAGGTTGTGGTTATATCAGAGGAAGTCATGCCTGAAAATCCGTATCTAAATGTATTGCTTACTGCCGCATTTACAGTCGTTTTTATCATTGCCAGCAGTTACGCGTTGGGGTTTGCTGCGCGCTTTATCGCCAGGCTGCGTGGAAAATCTTCCAAATATCAGGAGAACACCTTCGCAGGGTATTTCTTCGCCGCTCCATGGATTGCCGGCTTTTTGATTTTTGTGGTGGTGCCTTTGGCTTTCTCGCTATATTGGAGTTTTACCGATTACCGCGTCACTGTAAAAGAACCAGCATCCTGGGTGGGATTTGAAAATTACCGCACGCTCTTATTCGAAGACGATAGCTTTCGCTCTTCCATTATCAATACCCTTTATCTGACCGTTATTGGCTTGCCGTTGCAAATGGCATTTGCCCTTTTTCTTGCCGTCATGCTCAATCAGAAAATGCGCGGTGAGCGCGTCTTCCGCATGGCATTTTATCTGCCGGTAATTTTGGGATTCAATACCGCAGTCCTGTTGTGTTGGCGCTTGATGTTGAACACGGGCACCGGCATCATCAATCAGATCATCCGTGCGGTGACTGTGGCTTTTCCCCCGTTTGGCTATCTCAACCGTGGGTTGATCTTCATCCAGGAGATAACCACCGCTTTTTTTCTTGGGCTGAACACAGGCAAGTATAGTCTGATGATGAAGGTGCTTGAGGCAGGTTTTCCCGCTGAAAATCGTGTGCCGCTCTGGGTGCAAAGTCCGCTATGGTCGAAAATGTCCGTGATTTTACTTATGGTCTGGGGATGCGGCGCGATGATGTTGATCTTCCTCGCGGGTCTGAATAATATCCCCCGGGAATTGCACGAAGCCGCGGAAGTGGATGGCGCTTCGGGCTGGCAGCGCTTCTGGAAAATTTCCTTCCCGCTGCTTACTCCCTACATTTTTTACAACCTTGTCGTCGGCATGATTAGCTCCCTGCAAATCTTCGAGCCAATCTTCGTCCTCTATCGCGATAATCAGCCGCTTGTCTCGTCCACGATTTCGATGGTCTATTACCTCTGGCAAAAAAGTTTCAGCCATTTTGAGATCGGGTACGGCTCGGCGATCTCGTGGGTTATTCTTGTCATTATTCTTATTGTTACGGTCATCCAGTTCAAATTACAGGATCGCTGGGTGACCTATGATGTTTACTAGGAGGAGTGAATGAAAAAATACCTGCCCATGCTCAAGAGTATACTGCTCTATCTCCTCCTCACAAGCGCGACAGTGTTGATGAGCTTTCCATTGTTTTGGATGATATCCTCCTCTTTGAAAACTTTGGAGGAAACAAACTCGCCCGGCATCGTGTGGATTCCCGACCAGCCGACGCTGGAGGCTTACCTCAATATTTTCAAGAACGAAGCTTTCCTGCGTTCATATTTCAACTCCGTTTTTTACGTTACGCTTGCCCTGGCCGGCACATTGATTTCCATTGCCGCTGTTTCGTACGCCTTCAGCCGCATTGACTGGCCGGGACGAAATGTGGTTTTCTTCCTCATGCTCTCGACCATGATGATTCCCCCGCAGGCGTTGATTGTTCCACAGTATGTGTTCTTCAACAAATTGAACTGGATTGGTACATTCAATCCGCTGATTATTCCCGGCTATTTTGCGGGCGGTGCGGCGATGATTTTTTTGCTTCGCCAGGCGATGTCGCAAATTCCCAAAGAGTTGGACGAGTCCGCTTTTGTGGATGGAGCAAGTCACATTCAGATTTGGTGGGAGGTGATTCTGCCGCTGGTCAAGGCTCCGCTTGCAACTGTGGCCACCTTTTTATTCGTTGGCTTGTGGAACAGCCTGCTCACCCCATTGATGTATTTGCAGACGATTGACCTTTATACATTGCCTGTGTATGTTTCGACCCTGTACAATATTAATCAGACCGTTCAACAGTGGCCCACCATCATGACTGCTGCCGTGCTTACCACTGTCCCACTCATCATTGTGTTTTTCTTTGCCCAACGTTTTATTCTCGAAAGCGTTGTTGTTTCAGGACTGAAAGGCTAATGTGAATCTCGAATACCTCATCGGGCAGAAACTTCTGTTTGCATTTCACGGCAAGGAATACCCGTCAGCCGAAATCGTTGAGTCTTTCAAAAAATATCACCCCGGTGGCATATCCCTTTTTCGTAGTTTGAATATTGGGACTTTGGAGCAGATCAGGGCATTGACTGACGCTCTGCAAAACCTTGCCCGTGAATTGAATCTTCCGCCATTGTTGATTGCCACCGACCAGGAAGGCGGTCAATTGATGGCTGTGGGTGACTGTACGCCTTTACCGGGTAATATGGCTTTGGGGGCAACGCGCTCCATCGAACTGGCGCGAATGGCGGGCGAAGTGCTTGGACGGGAAATGTCTGCACTGGGTATCAATGTCAATTATGCACCGTGTGCTGATGTAAATATCAATCCGCAAAATCCAGTGGTGGGCGTGCGTTCTTTTGGCGAAGATCCGCAACTTGTGGGCGAGTTAACCGCCGCGCTTATCGAAGGCATCCAATCTCAGGGAGTGGCTGCCACAGTCAAGCATTTTCCGGGTCACGGCGATACCGCCAGCGATTCTCATCACGGACTGGGGACTGTCCCACATTCGCTGGAGCGTCTTCAATCTGTTGAGTTGCCCCCATTTCTTGCGGCCTTCAAAGCAGATGTTAAACTTGTGATGACTGCCCATCTCGGTATTTCTTCGATCGACGGCGAAAATGCTCCGCCTGCGACTTTATCCAAAAACATTGTCACTGGATTGCTGCGCCGCGATCTTGGGTTCGACGGCGTGGTTACAACCGATGCAATGGACATGCGCGCCATTCGTCAAGGCGAGTTGTTGCGTGAGGATTGCCTGCGTGCTGCAAAGGCAGGAGTGGATTTGTTATTGATTACCAGTGACCCGCAGGACCAGATGCGCGCATTTGAATCGTTGTTGTATGGCGCTCAAAGTGGTCAACTGACGACGAATGAGTTACAAGCATCCGTCACGCGGATTTCCCGCCTCAAGCAGTGGATTGCCGGGCACAGGACATCACCCGATTTGAGCGTGATTTGTTCGCCCGAACATGTGCGTGTCGCGGATGAGATTGCCGAAAAGTCAATCACACTGGTGCGTGATCAAAACCGATATTTGCCACTCAAGCTTGAAGCAGAGAAAAGAATCGCAGTTGTCATCCCCACAGCGAAGGACCTCACTCCTGCTGACACATCTTCCTATGTAGAATCCAAACTTGCTGATTCCCTTCGCGCCTATCATCCCAACGTGGATGAGTTCAACATTCCGTTTTCGCCTACTCCACAGGAATCTTCAGCCATCCTTGAACGTGTGCGCGAGTATGATGTGATTGTCGCCGGCACGATTAACGCGTATACTGAAAAAAATCAGTCCCAATTTATTCGTGACCTGTTGCAAACTGGCAAGCCCGTGATTGTCATTTCCATGCGCCTGCCGTACGACCTGGCCGCCTTCCCGCAGGCTTCGACATATATCTGTACTTACAGTATCTTGGAGCCGTCCATGAAAGCCGTTGCCAGGGCAATCTTTGGCTTTGCGCAGATGACGGGACGACTGCCTGTTTCCATTCCAGGAATCAAATAACCCATGACTCTTCACTCCGAAATTGCCGAACAACCTGACCGAATCAAATCGCTGCTATTTTCACAACGCAAAACCGTCGAGCGGATCGCCGCCGAAATTCAAAAGCGTGACATCCAATATGTCTTTCTCTCCGCGCGCGGCACATCCGACAACGCGGGGCGCTACGCAAATTACCTGCTTGGCGCGCAAAACGGACTTCCGCTTGCGCTGGCGACGCCTTCGCTTTTCACCTATTACAAGCTGCCGCCCAAATTGAAAAATGCGCTGGTGATCGGTATTTCGCAGTCGGGACAATCTCCTGATATTGTCAGCGTGCTGGACGAAGGGAAGAAGCAGGGTTGCTTGACTCTCTCGATCACCAACGAGCCGAATTCTCCGCTGGCACAGGCTTCCGATTTTGTTTTTGACATCCAAGCAGGCGCAGAAAAAGCCGTCGCCGCGACCAAGACCTACACCGCCGAGTTGATGGCTGTGGCGATGCTGTCTACCGCTTTGCATGGGACGAAGAAAGCCTGGGTTGAGTTGGCGAAAGTCCCCGCGTGGATGACTCAGGTTTTGAAACTCGACAGTTTCATTTCACAAGCGGCGCAGCGTTACCGTTACATCGACCAGACCGTTGTGCTGGGACGCGGCTTCAACTATTCCACCGCCTTCGAGTGGGCGTTGAAAATGAAGGAATTGACCTACATCATCGCCGAGCCGTATTCCTCCGCCGATTTTGCTCACGGACCGATTGCAATGGTCGAGAGCGGCTACCCCGTCTTCGCGGTGGCGTCCAAAGGCAAGGTGTTTGATTCCATGCTGACCATGCTCAAACGCCTGCGCGAAGAGATTTCCGCCGAATTGGTTTTGATTTCAAACGATAAAAAGGCGTTGTCGCTGGCACAGGTTCCGCTGACCATCCCCGCCGATGTCCCTGAATGGCTGTCGCCGCTGGTCAATATTTTGCCCGCGCAGTTGTTTGCCTATCATCTTACCCGCGCAAAAGGATATAGCACGGAACAGCCGCGCAGTATCCGCAAGGTGACGGAGACTCGCTGAAAATAAAGGTTGTTACGGCTCCCAAACGATGGTCACCATTCCATATAAGGTCGGCTGGTTGTTGATGTACTCGATGCCGATGAACCAGGTGCGGTAATCGAATCTGTCGGGCGCGGAGGGAGGCTTGAACAGGTTGTAGAAGTGAACGCCGTGATAATCCAGCGGCCAGGGATCGGGGAGGGGGAAGGCTTTGATGGGGTCGTCGCAATAATATTCCGTGTCGGGGGCATTCAATACATCCAGAAGTTTTGGTTGAATTAAATTTGCAAACGTGCCAACGTCGGGAATGCCGCTTGGCCCGCCTCCCCAGGTGTAGGATTCGGAACTGGTGAAAATATCCCTTGCTTCCGTCTGTGTGAAATTTACCGGGGCGCTGTATTTCCAAAGGCGCACGTCCACCCCATGAAGCGGGCTGACCAGCGACGCGAAGTTCTCCCCGTTGGACTGGTTGACAGCCTGTTTCAACTGATTGATCCATGGAATGATGCGCGTGTCCGCGCAGAAGGTTTCGTGCGTGACGTATTCGGTCAGGTAATACGAGTTGACCCAGCCAGCGCCGGTGCCGCCCGGCAACTGGACCTCAACCCATTGGAATCCATCCACGAACTGCGAGGGGCCGCTGCGCATCACGTTGACGGCGTCGACCGGGAACGTGCCGACAACCGAATTGCCGGTCCCCGCGCCGGAATAAATCGGGAGTCCATCGCCATACCACATGTGTGTGACCGCGTACGGGCCGCTCAAGGTGAGCGGGGTGGGCGTGGGGGTGGCAGGCAGCCATGCAAAGGTCGGGACGATTTCGGACAGGACAGCCGCCTCAGCCGCCTCGTCGTAGGTCGGCGGCGGGGTCGGGTAGTTGCCCGGGTTTGTGGAGTTCATGAACATGTTGAAACTGACGCAGATGTTATCGCGCGGCGTGGAATAGGCCACCCAGCGGTGGATCTGTCCCGCTGCGTTGTCTCCGCCTGTTTCCTTGATGAACGGGATTCCGTTGATCGTCACCGACTCGGATGATTCCAGAATCGAGTAACTTCCGAGCGAACTCTTGCAGGTTCCCGAATATTCAACGTTGACCACATCCATGTATTTCCCGACCAGGTTGGTGCCCGGGATGAATGGCAGGGTCATGCGTATGTAGTTTGTTTGAGTGTCGATGATTTGCGCGGCCTGCGGATATTTGAACTGGAAGCCATGGGTTGGATTGGTGAAGGTCAGCCAGTCGTTGACCGGGGGCGTGGGGGTGGCAGGAAACCACGCAAAGGTCGGGACGATTTCGGCCAGGACAGCCGCCTCAGCCGCCTCGTCATAGGTCGGCGGCGGGGTCGGGTAGTTGCCCGGGTTTGTGGAGTGCATGACCATGTTGAAACTGACGCAGATATTATCGCGCGGCGTGGAGTAGGCCACCCAGCGGTGCATATGACCGGCTCCGCCGTCCCCGCCTGTTTCCTTGATGAACGGGATGCCGTTGATCGTCACTGACTCGGAGGATTCCAGCATCGAACTTGTTCCAAGCGAACTGCTGCAGGTTCCCGAATATTCGACGGCGACCACATCCATGTATTTTTCCCTGAGGTTGGTGCCTGCGGTGAACGGCAGGGTCATGTGTGCGGAGTTCGGTTGGATGTCGACGATCTGCGCGGCCTTCGGGTATTTGAACTGGAAGCCATAGGTTGGATTGGTGAACGTCAACCAGTCGTTGACCGGGGGCGTGGGCGTGAAGGTCTCTGTTGGAGTGGGCGGAACTGCGCTGGACCGCACGATGGCCGGGGCAGACCAGATCGCCCGGTCATTGTTGGGGGACCCGGTCGCAAGCACGGTCAGCACAAAGCGGACGCTCCGCCCGGCAAGCGGGGACAGGTCGAGGTCGATGTTGTTGATGCGGCCCTCGTTTTGTTCGCGCGAACTCCAGAAGGTTGTGATCGAACCGGTTGGCAGGATGTAATCCAGGCGGAAGGTCACATAACATTTGGTATTGTATTCACAGCCAATGCTCGTCTTGAAACGGTCGCCGGGCTGGACGGTGAAGGTTGGATAGAAGCCCTGGACGTATCCGTTGTATTTGTACTGCGGCGCAACCACCAGCGACGCGCCGGGCCGGGCGTGCCGTCTTCAAGTGTGGTTGAATCAGTTTTTACGATGAACCCGCTCAAGTCGCCGTACAGACCGGGGCAGGCCAGTACGCCCGCGCCGGTTTTCCATTCCGCGGAGCAGGCATTTGCGGCGAAGTCATACCCTATTCCGGTCGAGGATGAACCTGAAACGTCGATCTCGACCCAGAATGGCGAGGCCACCTTTGTGCCAATGCCAAACAACATGCCGCTGGCGTTTTGCAGGAGCCAGTACCCGCGATACTTTCCGGGCGTGGACGGAGCCGTCATGTTCAGGGACAGGTCAACGGTCTGGCCTGGCCCGACGGTACGGGGCAGGGTAAGCGATGTGGGCGCGCCCATTTGTTCGCCGCTGTAAAAGACGAGACGGTAGGCGGTTGTCCACATGCAGGAGCCGGTATTCCTGATGCGCCAGGTCTTGGTGAAGGCGGCGCCTGGGGCGAAGGGTGTTCCGTCTGGCACTGTGAGATCGGCAACATAGGATGCCCTGTCGCATCCCGAAATCCCGATGGGAGGCGCGGTGACGAATGGCGTGAACGTGGCCGTCAATGGCGGGAGCGGGGTGAGGGTGGCAGGCGGAACCGGCGGATTTTCCGCGCTGGTGCGGACGATGCGCGGGGTCCCCCAGATTGCGCGGTCGCCACTGGCCGCGCCGGTGGATAACAGGGTCAGGATGAATTTGACCTTTTGCCCTGCCAGCGCGCTCAGGTTCAGGTCCGCCGCGTAATACCTGCCGTCGTGCGCTTCCTTCCATTTCCATAACTCGCGGATTTTTCCGGTGGAGTTCATGTATTCGATGCGGAACGTGACGTAACAACCGGTCGCGCCGTACTCGCAGTTGACCAGCGTTTGGAGGTGGTCGCCCTGCGATACGAGGAATTCCGGGTATACGGCCTGGATGTAGCCGTTGTATTTGTTTTGCGGCACGGTCAGCAATCCGGGCAGGGTGTCGAAGGCGGCGTTTTCCAGGTGGGGGTTGTTGACCTGCATGGAATAGCCGCGGTTATCGCCGCTTGCACCGGGGAAGGGAAGCGGGCCTGCGCCGCTCTTCCATTGGGCGTACGGCGCGTTTGCGACAAAATCATAGATCACCGCGCTGGAATTCAGCACATTGATGTCCACCCAGAATGCGTCGCTTCCCGCCGGGCCAATTCCGAATTGCCCGCCCGAAGCGTTGGTCAATTTCCAATATCCGCGATAGTGGCCGCCCGACATCGGCGAGGTCAGGGTGACGGAAACATCCACCATTTGGCCCGGCTCGACCTGCGCCGGCAGGTTGACCGGGGAAACGGTCCCGAAACTTTCACCGCTGAAATAGGTCAGGCTGTAGGAAGTTGTCCAGGCGCAGGAACCGATATTCATCAACCGCCAGGTCTTTATGAAACTTGTCCCCGCTGAAAAGGACGATCCATCCGGAACCGTGAGGTCTGCAATGAACTGGGCCTGATCGCAGGCTGTTGCCGCAAAAGGTTTGAAAGCCGATTGTACGAACAAAAGCGCGGTCAGCAGTGGCAGAACGAAAAACTTGCGCTGAAACATGGGTTTCTCCAAACACAAATCCCCAACCGGGCCTTATCAAATAGCCTGGTCGGGTTTGTGCTTACTTACATCTTCGCGCAAAAAGGGGGTGGAAAACATTAAAATAGCATGGCAATGAGATTCATGAGCGGGATCATCTCGAGCGTTTGTTCTTCACCCGGATGATTCCAAATAAAACTTCGCAACACGCAGGGCAATACGCGGATCATTTGGATAACCATAATCCCGATTGAGAAGGACAATCACAGAAAAATGCCGTTCCTGGAAGCGCGCATAGTCCGACTTAAAGCCCAGCCAGGAACCGGAATGCGCCGCGTAATTTTCCCCGTTCCATGTTTCAAGTTCCCATCCGAATCCATACGGTTGAATGCCCCCATCATTTAATTCGACAGGCCGAAAAGCCTCGGCAAGCGTCGGGTGGGATACCATCCGCCCCGCGTAAAGAGCTTCATCGTAAAGCGCCATGTCGCCTATGGTGGTGTAGATGGAGCCTGAGCCATACAGGTTGTCGAGGCTGTCGCTTGGGTAGGCATCGGGTTTTCCGTTTTTCCATATGTAACTCATGGCAACCATCCGGTCAGCCCGGCGCTGCACATTGGGAAGCGAGAACGTATGTGTCATGCCCAGCGGGGCAAAAATGCGGCTTCGCATAAAGGCGGGGAATGTTTGCGCGGCAATCCGTTCAATGACAACTGCGAGCAGGTCATACCCCGGGTTGCTGTATTCGAATGCCCTGCCGGGGGGAGATGGCAACTCGCGCATTTCAGAAAGGACGGCAACAAGGTCTGGATTGGCCGGCTCTTTTGCGCGCGCCAAAAGGGCGTCCTGTATCCTGCCTTCGTAATCCGGCAGGCCGGATGTGTGACCAAGCAGGCGGCGAACGGTGAAATCATTGCCGAAGTGCCGCACTTCAGGCACGTACGTTCCCACCGGGTCGTCGTAATCTAATTTGCCTTCCTCTGCCAGCATCATAATGCCAAGGGCGGTCATCTGTTTACCGACCGAGGCAATGTGGAAAACGTGATTGACGGTGAGGGGTAAATGGTCGTCGAGATTCGCCAACCCATACGCGGACTGATACAGTATTTTGCCATACTGCTGGATCATGACCGCGCCGCCGGGAGTATTATCGTCCGCAAACCCGGCAAAGAAATTATCCACTTGCCGGTTGGACATGCTGTGATCCAGGCTGGTTTCCAAATCAGGAATCATGGGATGCCGTCGATAAATTTATTTCTGGCGATGATTATTTGGGTGCGTTTCAAGTAGGTTGAGCAGAAACGTCCCGAAGGCTGCATTGAGTCAATTTAGCCCCCTTGGAACCTTCGGGACGATTGCTTGCTAACACTCACTATACCCGCATGCGTAACACTTCCTGCATCCCTCTTCATTGACCACCGCCGCTTCGCCGCACTCGGGGCAGAGATCGCCGATCTTCATGGCGGCCGCGGCTTCGTTTTCGATGGCGTGTCCGCCGTTGCCGTTCGACTTATCGGTCGGGACTTCGGTCACGATGCCGGATTTCTCGCGCAGGTACTGGTCCAGCACCTGCCCGATGCCGTCGGGCAGGGATCGCACGCGGTTGGGGCCGAAGCCCAGCGAACGTCCGCCGCCGATGCCGATCAGTTGAAGCACGATCTCGCGCATACGGTCTGTGGGCATGACAGGCGATGCGATCCGCAAAATATATGAGATCAGGCGTCCAATCGCCTCGGAGACTGCGGCGGTCTCGGAACCCGCCTTGGCCGTGTTGACAAAGGCTTCGAAGGGCTGGTCCCCGCCGTTTTCGTTGATGGTGATGAAGGCCTTGCCCACGGGCGTCTCGATATTGAAGGTCTTTCCGGTCAATGCCATGGGGCGCGGTTTCTTTGTCCCGTGCCACATGGTGGGGGCAGGCTCGGGCTTCGCGCTGGGCGCAGTCGAAGCGGGCGGGGCCTTTTTATCGGCAGTCGCTTTCGTTTCGAGAACAACCTTTTCGCGCGAGCCGGTCACGTACACGGTAATTCCCTTGCAGCCAAGTTCCCATGCCAGCATGTACGCCTTCGCCACGTCCCCTTCGGCGGCGTTTTCGTGGAAGTTGACCGTTTTGGAAAGCGAGTTGTCCACGAAAGCCTGCAGGGCGGCCTGCATTCGAACGTGTTCCTCGGCGGTGATATCCGATGACACAACGAATGTATCGCGCACAGCCGGCGGGATTTCCCGGATGTGCTGGCAGGTACCTTCGCTCATCACCCGCTCGACAATTTCCTGCCGCTTTTCCTCGCCAAGGCCCAGTCTTTTGAGCGTCTCATCGAAACGCGGGCTGGCATACGTGAGCCGAAGGTCTTTGCCGTTGTCGTTGACGTGGCGGATGTAGGCCAGCGCGAAGACGGGTTCGCAGCCATAGCCTTCACAACCTGCGACGGTGGCGATTGTGCCGGTCGGCGCGACGGTGGTCTGGGCGGCGTTGCGGATGCCGTGCTTTTTGATGCCGTCCACAACCGCATCCCACCCGACCTCGGGCCTGCCCCAGTCATGCTGATAATTCACCTGCGTCTGAGGCGGGGTCCACGTCATGTTGTCCATGTCGTAGATGCTGTTCGAGATGGCGGGGAACGGGCCGCGCGCTTCTGCAAGTTGGACGCTCGTCAGCATGGTGTGATAGCGGACGAACTCCATCACCTGTGCGCCGAATTCCTGGCCTTCGCGCGAACCATACCGCACGCCCGCGTGATACATCAAATCCGCGAGACCCATGATTCCCAGGCCGATGCGGCGGGCGCGGTGTGCGGCTTCCCTGAGTTGCGGCACGGCTGGCACATACGCATTCGCCTCGACCACGTCGTCGAGGAAGCGCGTTGCGGTCACGACTGACTGGCGGAGGGTTTCCCAGCCCACGCTTCCATCGGGGCCGCAGTGTTCGTTGAGATTGACCGAGCCGAGGCAGCAGTTTTCGTATGGTCCAAGCCATTGTTCACCGCACGGATTGGTTGACTCCAATGGATACAAATGCGGGACAGGGTTGTCGCGGTTGGCCGCGTCGAGGAACAGCACACCAGGTTCGCCGTTATGATGTGCCTGCGTGACAATCTTATTGAATATGTCGCGCGCGCGTACTTTCTTGTAGACATTGATCTTCACCCCTGCTTTTTCAGCCTGTTCCAATGTTCCGCTAAAACCATGCTCCTTCATGCTTGTCAGGTCAGGGAAACGCAGTTCCCAATCCGCATCCTCTTTCACGGCCTTCATGAACGCGTCGGTGATGCCGACGGAAATATTAAAGTTGGTGATATGGTTTTCATTTGTTTTGCAGGAAATAAAATCTTCCACATCGGGATGGTCCACGCGCAGGACGCCCATGTTGGCGCCGCGCCGGGTGTTATGCGTCACCATTCCGTAAGCCAAATAGGTGTGATTGTCTGCCACTTCAAGATCGAGGGTCAATGCTTCACCGGCTGATTCCACTGCTCCAACCTGAACAAACCAGAAGCCATTCACCTCAGGTGTATTTTCGAATGCGGCAGGATGGCTTTCTTTGAGCAGGTCAAAACCTGAACGCGTCAAACTTCGACCGCTGCGGAAATACCGTAAAACCTGACGGCGCAAATACGGCTCGGTCGCGCGGAAGTTGACGTTTCTTCCGCGGCCTTTTTGATCGATTTGTTCCAGTGTAATTTCATCCAGAACAGGTTGCAGCCAATATTTCGCATTTGGCATCACGTAGGAACTTTCCCTGCGCAGGTCACTCTCCCACGCGTATGCGGCCACAAAACGGGAGCGCTGATCGCAGCCGATGTTTTCACGCCAGGCCTGCAAACCAACAGTTGATGTAATCCTTACATAATAAGTGTCCGAATCTCCCCACCGATCCAATCCTGCTGATGTGGTTCGCATTTTCACGGGACATCCCAGACCGATCAACAGTGTGGACACTTCCCTTGCCAACCGGGCGGAGGATGTGCCCAGAGTTGGATATCCGTGCGTCAATGAACCATCCGCCTCGAACAATCCGCGCAGATACGCGCCGACCACATTGCAGGGAGATTGACGAATCAGACGCGGTACTGAAACGTCGCGACTGGTGCGCTTGCCAAGTCCATTCATTAAAAGGAATTCCTTAATGGCGCGGTTATCCATCACATATGTGGAGGAACCATCATCCGGTTTTTGCATTTTATGAACATTGACATTGAACAGCTGTTCCAACAAAAGAGGCATTTCCTCTATAAGATAGGATGAGTGGGCCACACTGACACCCACTCGATGGTCATCTTCGCTTTGTGCCACAAAACCATCTCCCGCCAGGTAACCAAGGAGAAAGGCAAATTCTTCGTCCAGAACGGATGGCAGGTCAGGCGTTACTTGATTTCCATGCTTTTGAACGGGTTTCTTCAAGGCCTGCAATTTGCCATTGTGTTTCCCAATCTGCACAATGATCCAGTCCTCACGCTCCAAATCCTGGATTTCTTTCCATTGGGGGCCGAATTCGGTCATTATTTTTACTTTGTGGTTTGGCGTACCTGTAATACTCAAACCTTCGCGGGTGTGTACACGCAAAACTTTTGCGATACCATTGTTATAACCACGAGGCGATTTTTTTACACCTTCATCGGTCGGAACCGATAGGGTATGTTCCTGCCAGCCAGAAACTTCAGAATTTACAATCTCATCAAGCCGTAACAAGCCTTGATCTGTGAATACCAAAGTCTCGGGCAAAAGACAACCGCCTTGCGCGATCTCCCCGAACGCATGATCGTACACGCGCAGAAAGCCGACAGGTCCCGTTGCCTGGCCTGAGGATGTTTTGACGAACGCGCCCTGCGGGCGCAGCCGTGAGAAGGAAAAGCCGTTGCCGCCGCCCGTCTGCTGGATCAATGCGGCGTCGCGCAGGGTCTGGAAGATGCCCGCGCTGTCACGTCCCATGTCGTCGGTGATCGGGAGCACGAAACATGCGGCCAGTTGCCCGAGCGGAGTCCCGGCACCGGTAAAAGTCGGAGAGTTCGGGAAGAATTTCTTGCTGGACAATAAATGATAGTACTCGACAGCGTGCTTCATCACATCCTCGTCCCAGCCCTCCTCGGCCTTTGCGACGTGATACGCCACGCGCCAGAACATCTCCTCGGCGGTCTCCGCGGGTTTGCCGTCATTTCCGCGGCGGACATATCTTTTCATCAATACCTGGCGGGCGTTTTCTGTCAGGTTTGCCTTCGGCAGTCCTTTCGGAAGGGGAGGCGTGGGAAGCAGGCCGTGTTTGGATTCCTGTGCTGGTGCAGCTTTTGTTGCCATGCAATACTCTCCTCTAATAAGTGGTTTGATTTTTCCGACAAAAACAGGCAAAGACACATCTCCCTTTGTGGGGCGTCCTTGCCTGGAATTAGTCTTCGAGCAGGTGGTTGATTTCGTTGCGGATCGATTCGAGGTCGGTGAGGCCGAGGTAGACGATGGCATAACGGATGTAAGCCACCTCATCCATATCTTTCAGGCCAGCCATGATCAGGTCGCCCACGACGCGAGATGACACCTCCGCCTTGCCCATTTTTTGCAGTTGCGATTCGATCTGTCCGATCATGCGCTCGATGTCCGCCGCGGAGACGGGCCGCTTGGCGCACGAGATACGCACGCCGCGCGCCACTTTTTCGCGGTCGAACTCTTCGCGCGTGCCGTCCTGTTTGACGATAAGCGGCGTGGCAAGGATCGGTCTTTCGTAACTGCTGAATCGCTGTCCGCATTTCAAACATTCGCGGCGGCGGCGAATCCCTCCATGACTGTCGTGGGAGGTATCGAGCACCTTAGAGTCATGATGTTGACAATAGGGACAACGCATTAAAATCGCTCCAAATTTAGAACAAATGTTAGTGCCATATATGGGCGTTTTTGCTCTGCATTCCCGTACATATGGCTATTGTGTGGGGCATTTTAGCATAGTTGCATCCCACATACAAGAGGACAAAAGGGTGAGTTATCTTAAAATATTGCGCCCCCTTTTGCGCTGGCGGAGGGTATTCTTATGTCCTTCGGCTTCGCTGCACCCCGCTCAGGATGGGTTTAGTTCGCCCAAAAACTCCATCACGACCTGGTTGTATTCAGCAGGGTCGGATTGATGCGGAACGTGGCCTGCGCCATGGATGATCCTTGCTTTCGCATTTGGCATGGCTTCGACCATGGGAGGAAAAGAATCAGGCGAGAGGGTTAGGTCATGATCCCCCCAGATAATCAAGGTGGGGATATGGATCCCGGGCAGGTATTTCAACAAGTCCCTGCCCGTGTTCGGCAGGTTGTATGCGCCGGGCGCGGTGCGTTTGTAATCCAGCGTTGTTTGATGACGGACTTTTTCCGAGAGGTGATGAACCGAGCCGCTGGTACGTCCCATCGCGAGGCTGGTCGCGTCGATGATCATGCGGAACATCCAATGCGGGGTCTTTTCGACAATGAAGCCGTTCAGGTGCGGACGATGATATGACAGGCGCAACAGGGCGGATAACTGTCCGAGGCGATAATATGGATTGGACAGGATCAGGCCGCGGGTCCGCGCGGGGAAGCAGCGGGCGTATTCGAGCGCGAGATAGCCTCCGAGGGAGTGACCGCATAAAACGGGCGGCTGGGTCAAATCAAGGGAATCGATCCAGCCCGCAAAATGTTCGAAGAGCCATTCAAGCTGGTAGCCGCGCACGCCCGGTTTGCCGCTCTTGCCGTGGCCGAGCAAATCGAGGGCGTATGCGGAATAGCCATTCCCTGCAAGGACGGGGACGAGTTCATCCCAATCATGAAGCGAGGCGGCAATCCCATGGATGAGCAGGACCGGCGCGCCTTCGCCTTTTTGTATGTAATTGACCTTTTGATTCTTGATATCGATTTGTTCGGTGAGGCTATTCGCCTGCAATGTGTTTTCCATATCGTTTTGCCAGTTCGCGCCGCAGGACCTTGCCAATGAAGGAACGCGGGAAATCGTCCATGAAAATTACGAAGCGCGGCACCAGGTTGGGCGGAAGCCTGCGTTTGCAATAGGCCAGGACAGCATCCGGTGTGGGGCGATCCCTGCCTGCAATTACAAATGCAAACGGGTGATTCGCAATGGCAACCACCGCGACTTCCTTTACCTGTGGGATTTCATAGATCACTTCCTCCACGTCGCGCGGGAAGGCTGGCGTACCGGGTTTTTCAGGATACCACATGTCCGCCTTGCGGGCAACGATGCGGAAGTAGCCATCCTCGTCCATCTGGGCGACATCGCCAGTCAGGAGCCAGCCGTCGTCGGTGAGCGCGGCGCGCGTGGCCTCTTCATCCCTCCAGTAACCCATCATCACCTGCGGACCGCGCACCGCCAGTTCGCCTATCTGGCCGGGTTCCACTTCCTTGCGCCCGTATGCCAAATCCACCACCGCGGCCTCCGTGGATGGAAGGGGGATGCCGATGCTTCCCACCTTGCGTTTGCCGCCCAGCGGGTTTGCATGTGTGACCGGCGACGCCTCGGTCAGGCCGTAGCCCTCGACCAGGCGGCCTTTGGTCAATTTTTCGAACGCCTCGCTCACTTCCACCGGCAGGGGCGCGGATCCGCTGATGCAGGCCTTGATGGATTTGATCCCAAACCTGCGCACGCCGCGGAAATTATTGATTGCCACGTACATGTTCGGCACGCCGGGGAAAATGGTGGGGCGGTACTTTCTAATAGATTCGAGAACTTCCTTGACCTGGAATTGGGGTTTCAGGATCAGCGACGCGCCAAGCGAGACCGGCACATTGAGCGCGGTCGTCAGGCCGTAAATGTGCGAAAAGGGCAGGGCGCATAGGAATCTTTCCCTGCCCTCCTCCGCCTTTGGCATCCAGTGACGTGTCTGCAGGGCGTTGGCGACCAGGTTGCGGTGCGAGAGCATCACGCCTTTTGGTTGTGACGTGGTGCCGCCGGTAAATTGGATGACAGCCAGGTCTTCCGGGGCAACATCCACCATCGGCGAGTTTTGACCCTGACTTGAAATCCAGCGGCGAAAATGCACCGCGCCCGGCACGTCGAGGCCGCGGTTTCGCCAGCGTGAGATCAATCTTTTTGGAAGCGACAGGTATTCGCCCGCGTCCGTGATCACCACCAGCGGCAATCCGCTGTTTGCCTGAACTTGTCCCGCCAGCCCGGCCCACAGATTCAAGGTGACCAGCGCGCTGGCTTCCACTTCCTTTACCTGCCGCGTCAATTCCTCCGCATCGGTCATCGGTTGGGAAAAGACCGCCACCGCGCCGGCCTTCATCGTTCCATAGAATGCGATCACAGCCTGCGGAATGTTGGGCAGGTACACCACAACGCGCGCGCCCCTGCCAATGCCCATCGCGGTCAGTGCGTTGGCAAAGCGGTTTGCTTCATGGTTCAACCTGCGGTAGGAGAAGCGCGCGCCTTCAAAGAGGAGCGCGGTGCGAAGCGGGTAGCGCCGCACCGCCGAGCGCAGCAGGTGATGAAGCGGAATGCGCGGAATGCCGATGGTGTATGGCACGCCGTCCTCGAAGTGTTTCAGCCATGGACGTTCGACGCGCAAATCCCCGCGCTCGTTCCCCGGTTTGACGGCGGGGGATTCGCGCCATGATTTTTTCGACTCCTCATCGAGGAATCTTTCCAGCGCGCGGTTGACGGCTTCGCGCCGCTCCAGCATGACCATGTGGCCGGATACCCTTATATCGGCATCCTCCGCCCCCGGAATGGACTTTGCCACCTTTTCGAACATGGGTTTTTCAAATACGTTGTCGCGATGTCCGCGGATCACGAGGGTGGGCGACTGGATCGCGGCGAATATATCCCAGCCTTTCCATCTGGACAGGTTTTGATGATAGTAAGGTTTCAGCGCGTGAGGCGGCGCGGATAACCACTTGCGGGTAAAAGGCCCGACCAGCCGCAGGATCGCGTTGGGAAGGTTCAGCCCGATTTTGAAAAATGGATTAAGATTGAATTCCCCGGCGGTCGCGATCAGGACAAGGCGGTCGACATGTTCCGGGTGGCTGGCGGCGTATTCGGCCGCGATGGCGCCGCCAAAGGAATGTCCCACCAGCACGATTTTTTCAGTGACTTTGAGCACATCCAGCACGGCTTCCAGGTCTGCCTGCATGCGCGGCATGTCATATCCGCTGGACGGTTTATCCGAAAGCCCGTGGCCGCGCAGATCCAGCGCAATGACGCGATTCTTGAGCGCATACTTATGCACTTGATAATGCCATTGCTTGGACTGTCCGCCAAAACCGTGGATAAATACAAAGGTTCGCTGGGGTCTGTCGGGTGAAACATCCAGCACCGAGAGGCGCACCAGCGGATTGGATGAGACGCGTACTTCGTGCCGGTAGAGGTCGAGGTCTATGTCCATGAAAGAAGTTTACAAGAGTTGACCGCGATTGTCAAATTTTCGATGGGTTTTCCCACAGCACACGGCTGGGTGGCCGAATTCTGGCATCCTTTTCAAGGATTGCAGGAATATGGAGAAAATATCTGATTGCAGGAGGCAGGATATATAATATCAATATGACCGAGTCGAACCGCCGGGCGTTTTTCCGAATATCCGCTCACGACCTCCTGGTGTGGGCGCTCTTTGCCCTGGCTTATTCGATGACATCATCCCTGTCATTCTTATTTATCTCGGGGCAAAACGGGGTATCCCCAATCTGGCCTTCGAGCGGCCTGGCATTGGCCGTTCTCCTGCTTTCCAAGCCGGAACAAAGAAAACCGATCCTGGTAATTATCTTTCTTACCCATCTTGGCGGAGCCGCTGTGGGAATGTTAACCCTGGCGGAAGGGATCGGCTTCGGAATCACGAACTCACTCCAGGCTTTTCTGGGATTCTGGTTCATTGACCGGTTGGGCGGGAGCAGAATCACGTTCACAAAAATAAGGGAGGTGCTGGCGCTTGTTGGTGTGGCTGTGTTCGTAAACTGGCTGACTTCGATACTGGGGGCGATCATCTCGTCCTCCCATTACGCTCTGTCCTTCCGGTCGAGTTTGTTTGCCTGGTGGATGGCGGATACGCTGGGGACTTTGCTTGTCACACCGCTCATTGTCACATGGGCGGCCAACCCGAAGAAGTTCCAGAAGTTGTCCCTTTCGATGTCCATTGAGGCTCTGTTTCTAACGTTGGCATTCATTCTCGTGATGTGGTTTGTCGTTGTACAACGCGGTGAATTTGCAAAGTGCGAATTCATTCATGCTTACCTGGTCTTTCCAATTTTGATCTGGTCGGCCCTGAGATTCAGGCCGCGCGCCACGACGGTGATGATCTTTGTTACCGCCATATTCTCCATTTGGTTTGTTTTTCTGGGATACGGGGAACCCGGGGCATCCGCAGCCCGGATTGACGAGATCCTTGGGATCGAAGGCCTTCTTGCAGTATCCTCCATTTCGACTCTTTTGCTTTCGGCCATGATGGCCGAACTGAAAGCCAGGCAGCATTTCGTCGAGGAAGGCGCCGAGCGGAACAATGCCGTGATCCGGACTGCAATGGACGGTTTCTGGATGGCGGATTCCGACGGCAATTTCATCATGGTGAATGACGCCTACTGCCGGATGAGCGGTTATAGCCGGGACGAACTTTTGTCCATGGGGATCGTGGATATCGAATCCGCCGAATCCCGCGAAGAAACCTGGGCGCGCATACAGCATGTAAAAGCGAACGGTTTTGCCCGCTTCGAAAGCGTCCATCGCCGCAGGGATGGACGCACCTTTGATGTCGAGGTCAACGTCCGCTATCTGGCTCATGAGGACAAATTCCCCGTTTTTATTCGTGATATCACCGACCAGAAACGGGCGGAGGAAAATCTCAAGGTCAGTGAAGCGCGTTATCGCGCCTTGTTCAGCCAGGCGCATGACGCTGTTTTCATCCTTGATCTTGAGGGCAGGCACATTCTTTCGAATCAGAGGGCCGCGGATATGCTCGGGTACACGCTGGCGGAACTGCAGAGGCTGTCCTTTCGGGATACCTCTGCGGACATTTCGCAAAGCGAAGAGATGATGAAGCGGTTGTTGCAGGGCGAACATATTCCGTTGTATGAACGCCGTTTCCGAAAAAAGAATGGCGACATTGTATACACCGAGATCAATGCCGAATTGGTGCGTGACGACAAGGGAACCCCCCTTCACATCCAAAGCGTGGTGCGGGATATTACCGAACGAAAAAAGACCGAGAAGGCTTTGCGCCGTCATGCCGAGGAGATGGACGCTTTTCAAGGCACCCTGCTCAAAATGTCCTCGCCCCACTCCCTGCCGGAATTGCTGAATTCCATTGTCGAACATGCCGCGCGCCTGCTGGATAGCGATAGCGGCGGATTGTACCTGACAGAACCGGAACATCGCCGCGCGCGCTGCGTGGTCAGTTATAACACCTTGCGCGATTACACGGGGACAGCCCTGGATTATGGCGAAGGCTCGGCGGGATACGTGGCAGAGACAGGCAAATCCCTAATCATTGACGATTACCGCACCTGGCCCGGCCGCTCCATCAAATATGAAAGCGACCAGCCTTTCATGGCCGTGATGAGCGCCCCCCTCATCTGGCAGGGATCGGTCACCGGCGTGATCCACGTCCTGAGAAACAATGAAGAGGAAGGCAAATTCACCGGCGAGGACCTGGGGTTGCTGGAAATGTTCGCCAAACACGCTGCGGTCGCGGTGGAAAACGCCCGCCTTTACAATTCCATCCAACAGGAACTGACCGAGCGCAGGATTGCCGAGGCAGCCCTGCGTGAGAGCGAGTTGAAATACCGGGCGCTGGCAGAGAATATGCCGAATGTTGTGTACCGATGCCAAAACGACTCGCGTTATGCTTTAATCTACCTGAATGATGCGATCGAGGAGTTGACCGGATATCCCAAAGAGGAGTTCCTGGAAAACGGCCTCACGATCCTCGACCTTATTCACCCCGAAGACCTGCCAAATATTCCGATTCCTACCCCAACATCCTCCTCCACCATCAACAGGCGACCGTACCACGTCACCTATCGTATCCGCCACAAATCCGGCGAATGGCGCTGGGTGGACGAAAGGGGTGTTGGTGTCTTGAACCCGCAGGACGATGTCGAATACCTGGAAGGGGTGATGATCGACATTACCGAACGAAGGCAACGCGAACGGGAAACGGAGTCGTTGCTGGAAATCAGCCAGTCACTTGGCGGGACTCTCGAATTGATCCCGTTGCTTGAAAATATTCTGAACGCCGCCGTCCGGGCGATACCTGATGCGGAAAAAGGAACCATCCTGCTGTTGACGGATGGTGAAAACCTTGAAATCAAGGCGGTGGTCGGGTACGCGGATCCGCGGGTGAACGGGACTTTGTATTCGCCCGCCTGCGGCTATGCGGCGAAGACATTGCGTGACCGCCGCCCTCTTCTGATACCGGACGTGCGCAGCGATGAATGTGCGCGCTATGATGGGGAAATCGATGAGATGCGTTCTGTTTTGAGCGCCATGGCTGTCCCGTTGATTGTGCAGGACCATGTGATCGGCGTCATTGCCATCGATAACTGTACGCGCGAAGGCGCATTCTCCACTGAAAACCTCCAACTATTGACAACGTTTTCCACATCCGCGGCGCTTGCAATCGAGAATGCGCGCTTGTTCGATGAAACCCGCCAGCGACTTGCCGAACTGGAGGCCCTGCATTCCTCCTCCGCTTCACTGAGGGTGGCTCACACAAGCGATGAAGCCCTGCCGATCATGCTCAACAAAACGCTGGAGGCCCTGGATACCGACGCGGGCATGATCCTGCTGTACAACGCGGCTGAAAATGAATTGCGATATGCGGTAAAGCGAGGCTGGTTCGAACAATTGGATACGGCCCCGCTCAAGCCCGGTGAGGGGATCGCGGGCGAAGTGTTTGCATCGGGTCAGGCACATATCTCCACGGAATTTGTCAACGATCCATTGACTTATCTACCCAAAAGAGGCCAGATTCCTGCGGGATGGGGAGGGGCCTGCGTTCCAATTCGTACGGCATTGGAGGCCATCGGGGTTTTATTTGTTGGGGTTCCTTTGCCCCGGCAGGTCAGCGCTGAGCAACTGAAACTTCTCATTTCCCTGGCTGAAATGACTGGTTCAACCCTCCACAGAATGCAGTTATATGAGGAAACATCCCGGCGTGCGGAAGTTTTTGCAACCTTGTACCAGACCAACGTCATTCTTTCGGGTGCGTATGACCTCGAGACCCTCCTCCAAACCATTGTCGACCAGGCAACCAGGCTCCTGGGCGCGTCGGCCGGAACCATGTATCTTTACGACCCGGTCACTGAAGAATTGGAAAACACGTATGCCACCGATCCATCCCTAAAAGTGGGAGTTCGCGTGCACCTGGGGGAAGGCATGGCCGGGCGGGTGGCAATGACACACATGCCCCTGCGCGTGGATGATTATTCAAACTGGGAAAATCGGTTGGAAAAATACGACAAGACCCCTTTGGGCGCCGTACTGGAAGTGCCAATGTTATTCGGCGGCGAGTTGATCGGCGTCCTGGTGGTGGAGGAATTTGCCGGTACTGCGCGAACGTTTACGGAAGCCGACGAACGCCTGCTCTCCCTCCTGGCCGCGCAGGCGGCGGGCGCGGTGCGGTCGGCGCGCCTGCTCGAGGAAACCGTGCGGAGACTCAAACATATCCAGACTCTTCGCTCCATCGATCGGGCGATTACCGCCAACATGGATTCAAATGTGACATTGAAAATTCTGCTTGGGCAGGCGCTGAACCTGATGAATATCAGCGCCGCCAGCATCCTGCTCTTTAATCCCAACACACTAACGCTCGAGTATGCAATGGGCCAGGGATTCCGCACAAAAGACATCGAACTCGCCTCGGTGCGGCTGGGTGAAAGTTACGCGGGCCGCGCTGTTTTTGATCGCCGCATAATGAACATACCCGACCTTTCCGTTGTTGCCGCAGGCCCGTTCAGGGATTTTGTCCAAAAGGAATCCTTCGTCTCCTATCATATTGCGCCGATGATTGCCAAGGGTCATATGCGCGGGGTTCTCGAAGTCTACAGCCGGGGGCAACTTGCCATCAGCAGCGAGTGGCTTGAATTGCTCGATGCGCTTGCCACGCAGGCTGCGATTGCTGTTGATAATGCGCAAATGTTCCATGACCTTCAACGCGCCAATTTTGAGTTGACCGTCGCTTACGATGCCGCCATCGAGGGATGGTCGCAATCCCTGGATGCCCGCCACAGGGAAAACAAGGGCCATGCGAAACGCGTTGCCGAGTGGACCGTTCAACTGGCGCGCGCCGCCGGAATCGAGGAAAAGCAGATCGTCCATATTCGACGCGGCGCGCTCCTGCACGATATTGGGAACACAGACTTCCCCGAATATACGCCGCTCGATGAACAGAAACTGTCGAGCGCCGAGCGGGAGATGATCCACCGCCACCCGGGGGTTGCAAGGGATATATTCAATCACATTCAATTTCTTCGCCCCGCCATGGATATCCCATACTGTCATCACGAAAAATGGGATGGCAGCGGTTATCCGCGAGGGTTGAAAGGCGACCAGATTCCATTCGCCGCGCGGATTTTTGCCGTCCTGGACATGTGGGATTTTCTGACCCACAGTCATGCTGGCCGCAGACGCTTGTCAGGGAAAAAGGCGATTGACCGTATCAAGGCGCGGTCCGGTAAAGATTTCGATCCCGAAGTCGTCGAATTATTGATCAAACATGCGGACCTGCTCGATGAAGGCGAAGAATAAAGAGATGCCCGCCGGAGATTGCGTTGTTGCAGGAGGCTGCCGCCTTGCAGGAACAACTGGCAGCAACACGCGGGGAAAAGTAAATTTGGCGGGAGCAGGCTGGCGGTCCCGGCCCCGAACGAGGGCGGTTAAATATCTAACACGATGTTAACGAGATTCATCCGCCGATCCATGCAAATCTATGCTATACTCCCCCCATTCAAGTTGACTTTTACTGTCGCCAGCCGGCAGTTTGTTTGTAATCATTGTGAGTGTGTGGTAGATATGTACGGCCTCTCGCGAGCAAGTCAGCGGAGGTCGTTTCTTGTACATTAACTGCAATGTTTGAGGCATGCAAATTTGACTTTATCCGCCCATGGCGGTTGAAAATATCATTTAAGTAAAGAGGTTTACAGCATATATGAGTAAGAAAAACAAATTAAGGATCATTCCCCTGGGTGGACTTGGGGAAGTGGGAAAGAACATGATGGCCTACGAATTCGGCGGCGACATCATCGTGGTCGACGCGGGGATTATGTTTCCCCACAACGACATGCTCGGGATCGATTACATCATTCCCGATTTCGAGTATTTGCTGAATAAGGCGGATCGTGTGCGCGCCATCATCATTACGCACGGGCACGAGGATCACATCGGCGCGGTCCAGCACGTGATCGAGCAAATCCCCGCCCCGATTTATGCCACGCCGCTCACGCGCGGCCTGATCGAAGGCAAATTGGCGCGCAACAATTCACAGCACAAGGCGAAATTTGTCACAGTCCAGGCGGGGGAAAAGAGCCAGATAGGCCAATTCACGGTTGAATATTTTCACGTGAGCCATTCCATTCCCGATGCGGTGTCGCTCGGAATCACCACCCCCGCGGGATTGGTCGTTCACATGAGCGACTTCAAATTTGACCATACGCCTGTGGATGGCTGGCCGACGGATTTTGCCAAACTGTCCGAGTTCTCCGCGCGCGGCGTGGATTTGCTGCTCTCTGATTCGACCAATGCCGAACGTCCCGGCTGGACTCCGTCTGAAACAGTCATCGGCCCGGCTTTCGACAAGGTATTCGCCGAAGCGAAGGGGCGCGTGCTTGTCGCGACGTTTGCTTCATTGATTTCGCGCGTACAGCAGGTTGCGGACGCGGCGGCAAAGCATGGCCGCAAAATGGCCTTTGCCGGTCCCAGCATGGTGGATAACGTCAAGATCGCCCGCAAGATGGGCTACCTCGAAATCCCCGATGAAATGATCGTGCCGATCGACCAGGCGCTCAACATGCAGGATCATAAGGTGGCGATCATGTGCACCGGCTCGCAGGGCGAGCCGTCCTCCATTGTGGGGCGGCTTTCCGCCGGTACCAATCGTCAATTTGACCTGAAGCCCGGCGATACGGTTGTGCTTTCGTCCCATCCCATTCCCGGGAACGAAGAGAGCATCAGTAAGACCATTAATCGTCTCCTGCGGCGCGGGGCCATTGTGATCCATGACGGCATCGCGCCCATTCACGTTTCCGGGCATGCGAGTCAGGAGGAGCAAAAACTCCTGCTTAATCTTGTAAAGCCAAAACATTTCATGCCGATCCATGGCGAATTGCGCCAACTTATGCGGCATGCAGACCTGGCGAGGCAGGTCGGTATTGAAAAACAGAATATCATCGTCGTCGAAAACGGACAGGTGGTCGAACTCGTCGGTAATAAAATTCAACTTGGCGAGCGCATCCCCGGCGGCTACGTCTTCGTGGATGGCGAGTCCATTGGCGATGTCGACCATGGCGTGATGCGCGAGCGCGAACAGCTGGCGCGCAACGGCATCCTGCTGATCGACATCAGCCTCGATAAATTTTCTGGCCGCCTGCTTCACGATCCCGAAATTCTTACGCGCGGCTTTGTCTCGCCTGAGGATGCCGAGCAACTGCTTCCGGAAGTCCGCAAGCGCGTGATGGACATGGTCAATGGCGGCGGGGTGGACAGCGAGAAGGATATCATCAACGCGGTCAAGAGTTACCTGCACCAGCAGACCAAACGCAGGCCGATGGTGTTTGTGACGATGAGCAAGGGGTAGATTTCAAACGGGGGATGGGCGGGCTAAAATTAATGACGCAAAGTTGCGCGACGCGCTGCCGCCTGCAACTTTGCGTTTTGATTTGGATGGAAGTCGAATCATTCGATGTGATTTTTTCCCATCCCGGGCAGTGATAAAATGAATTCACATTTGCACTGGAGTTGACCAATGAATCCATCCCGTTTGCGCGGACGTTACCTGAGAATCATCTATTTTTTCGGCGGCGTCACCATCCGCTTTATCTGGTGGGAACTTGTCCTGGCCCGTATTGGACTCCGCAAGTGGACGCGGAGCACGCGCTCGAACCGGTTTCGCCGGGAGGCGGTTCGTTTCCGGGCGCTTGCGCTTCGCATGGGCGGCGTGATGATCAAGGTGGGACAGTTTCTCTCCTCGCGGCTGGATGTCCTGCCGCCTGAGATCACGGACGAACTGGCGGATTTGCAGGACGAGGTCCCCGCTGAAAAATACGAGGATATTCGCAGGCTGGCTGAATCCGAATTCGGCGCGCCGCTCGCGGAGAAATTCGAATGGTTCGATGAGACTCCTCTCGCGGCCGCCTCGCTCGGCCAGGTTCATCGCGCCAGGTTGATGGATGGGGAGGACGTCGAATTTCGCGATGTTGTCGTAAAGGTCCAGCGGCCGGGCATCGACTCCATCGTGGAGGTTGACCTGTCCGCGTTGAAACGCGTGGGCAGGTGGATGATGCGGTATCGCCCCGTCCGCGAACATGCGGATGTGCCTGCATTGCTGGCCGAGTTTTCGTCCACGGTGCGCGAGGAAATTGATTACCTGAACGAGGCTGAAAATGCCGGGACGTTCCTCGAAAACTTCAAGGACGACCGCGCTGTGCATGTGCCGCGCGTGGTGAAGAGCCGCACCACCTTGCGCGTACTTACGCTTGAAGACGTATACGCGATCAAAATTACCGATTATGAGGCCATCACCGCCGCCGGTATCGACCGCGGCGAAGTTGCCCGTAAACTGCTGGATACCTATCTTGAGCAGATCTTCGATGACGGCTTCTTTCATGCCGACCCGCATCCCGGCAATTTATTCGTTACGCCCGTGCCGCAATCCAGGGGAGGCAGGCGCAAATCCCCGCGCTGGCAATTGACCTTTGTGGATTTTGGCATGGTGGGTCACGTCCCTGAAAGCCTGCGCAGTGGACTGCGCGAAACGGTCATCGGCGTTGGCACGCGGGACGCCGCGCGCTTGATCCGTTCCTATAAATCTCTTGGGTTCCTGCTGCCCGGCGCCGATACGCAGGCATTGGAACAAGCCATGACCTTGGTTTTCGACCGTTTCTGGGGCTTGTCCATGAGCGACATACGCAGTGTGCGTCCCGCCGAATTTCGCGATATCGGTCATCGAATGCGTGATGTGATGGTGGATATGCCGTTCCAGGTGCCCAACGATTTGTTGATGCTGGTGCGCACGGTGGCGATTCTCTCCGGCATGTGCACGGGTCTCGACCCGGATTTCAACCTGTGGGAACAACTTTCCCCATACGCTCGCAAATTGGTGGAACAGGAGGCCTCGTCCTCGTTCAATCTTGAAAAGATCCTCGGCCAGGCTGGCGAGTTCGTGCAGGCGCTGGCGGCGCTTCCGTCCCAGGCGCGGCGCGTGCTGGCGCAGGTGGAAGCGGGCGGACTTGTCGTTCAGTCACCCCAGATTGCGCGCGAGATGGGGGCATTGACCCGTTCAGTGGATCGTCTGACTGCCGGCCTGGTGTTTACGGCTTTGTTGATCGGCGGCATATTGCTGGTCAACGAGGGAAACGCTCCCTGGGGAAATGGCCTGCTTGGCGCTGCAGGCGCGACATTTCTCTGGGTTTTGCTTGGGGGAAGAGGGAAAAGATAAACCGCGAAACTGGCGGCTTCGCGGTTTGTTTGTCTTGAACGACTCAATCTGTTGAGGCTACGCCTTCTCGTCCATGCGTTTGATGGCGGCGTCCAGCATACTGCGCCAGGCCATCATCATTTCACGGCGGGCAGCCCGGCGGTGTTCCAGAAAGCCCGGGGGCAGGAGTCCCTCAAAAGCCTCGCGCATTTCCTCGCGGGCTTTTTTGTAGTGCTCGCGCGCTTCCTCTGGAATCTCGCGTTTGTATTTCTTTTCGCGTTCGGTTTTTTCAGTCATACTCAACTCCTTGTCTGAAACCATGTGAGGCGGTCATTGCTTTTTTATTATAGCACCATCGGAAATTGGATGTAACGTTATGGCGTATTGGTCGGCGCGGCGCTGGGCGCGGATGTTGCGGCCGCCCCCGAAGGCGTGCCGGTGGTGTTCGTCCCGCCAACGACAATGATCACAAATAACGCATCGCCAAACAGGCCTCCATCCGCATCGACCATTTTCCACGTTCCCTGAATCGTACCGGTCTTGCCTGTTGGGGCAGTCATGTTGATGGATAGTTCCTTCTTTGCGCCGATCGGTACAGCCTCGGTCAGTGTTAAGGCCTGGCCGCTCATTGCATCGCCGCCGATCCACGTAAGTGTGAAGCCCGGCGCCCAGGCGCAGCTGCCTGTATTTTGCACCCTCCATGTTTTTGTAAAGGTCTGTCCCGCCGTCATGGCTGTATTGTCGGGAATGGTTACATCTGCAAGCCAAAGCAGGCCGTAGCACGAGGCGGTTGGCTTGACCGTGCTGACTGTCCCGGCTGGCAGGGGCGTTTCTGTTAAAGTGGGGGTTGGGGTGGCTGTTTCTGTTGGGATGGCCAGCGCGGTTTCGGTCAGTGAGAAGGAGTAGGTCGCGACAGCCTCGGTGCGGATAAGTTGCGGGTTAACGGTGGGGGTCAGTTCGGCGGCGCCCGGTCCACATGCAGCAAGTGTCAGTCCAAGCAGGAGGAGGATCGACGGGAATTTATATTTTCGCATAGTCAACATCGGGTATTTTTTCCTTTCCATGTCAGAGAACCTATTGTAATCAATATCCTGAATCGGCACCGGACGAAACCAGTTGATCGATGTCCATTTTGGAATAACATGCAATGCATCACAGGGGGATGACCTGATTAATTCCATCATAATCCTTTATAATGCAATTGAGTAACGGACGTTACGCCTCGTCCGCGGCCCGCTGGACGATCGTGCAAGGTGAGTCAACAACCTCTTGGAGTGAGGATAATATAAAATGGAAATATCAGTCGTTCCTGAAAAAAGCCTGGTGCGGAAAGTGCTCGCGTGGGGCGTGCATCTGTTCACTGCGAGCGGCGCGGTGTGGGGCCTGCTGGCTTTGATGGCTGTCTTCCAGCATGATTGGCGCACGATGATTTTCTGGATGATCCTTGCCATGTTCGTGGATGGCTTCGACGGCATGTTGGCGCGCTGGGCCGACGTAAAGACTTATGCAAACGGAGTTGACGGAGCCCTGCTCGACAACATCCTTGATTACCTGAACTATGTGGTTGTGCCTGCGTTGTTCCTGGTCGAAGCCGATATCGTGCCGGATGGATTCCGAATGTTCAGCGCCTGCTGTATCCTGCTGACTTCCGCCTATCAATTCACACAGACGGATGCGAAGACCGACGACCACCACTTCAAGGGCTTTCCTTCGTACTGGAACGTGGCTGTAATCTACATGCTGGTCATGGGGCTTAATCCGTGGGTCAATTTTGCGCTCCTGATGATTTTCAGCATTCTTGTCTTTGTGCCGGTCAAATACATTTACCCGAGCCGCAACACCTATCTTCATGGTTTCACGCTCATTCTCACATATTTATACGGCATTATCGGCATCTGGGGAGTCATGCAATATCCGGACGTTCCAAAATGGACGATCTGGGTTTCCTTCATATATATTGCATATTACGTTGCGCTCAGCCTGGTCCCAAAAAGGAAAAAGGATTTTAATGCGGGTTGAGGTGGTTGACCGTGTGTCGGATGAATTGCTGGACGCCTTCCAGCGCCTCATCCCCCAGTTGACGAACAAAACGCCTCCCGCGCGGACCGGGTTGAATGCCCTCGTTAAATCCGAATCATCCACGCTCCTGGTTGCCCGCGCCGACGATTCCACCATCGTCGGCGCGCTCTCGTTGACGGTTTACCGCGTCCCGACCGGCGTGCGTTCCATCATCGAGGATGTCGTTGTGGATGCGGCCGCGCGCCGCAAGGGCATCGGCGAGGCCATGATGCGCCGTGCGCTGGAGATTGCCCGGGAAAAAGGCGCGGCGCATGTGACCCTCACGTCCAACCCGGGACGGGAGGCCGCGAATCGAATGTACCTGAGGCTTGGTTTCAAGAAAAGGGAGACCAACGCTTATATCTACAAGTTTTAAACGCGTTCGAGATACCTGCCTGTGGCCCGCCCGGCATCCGAATACTCCCCGCGATACTCCTCCGGCATCAATTCGGCAAGACGGTACATCATCTCGTCCACGATTTCCTGCCGCATTTTGCCGTTAACTTTTGCGCCGTTCGTATTGATCCTGAGCGGTTCACCCACGCGGACGTGAAAGTCGGTGCGTTTGAGGCGTTTCAGATTGTCCAGGATATCCTCTCCGCCCCAGTGGGCGAGCGGCACAATCGGAACGCCGGAATGCAGGGCGATGATCACCGCCCCCGGCAACGCGCGCCTCAATCGGCCTGTTTTGTTACGCGTCCCCTCGGGCGCAATCACGAAGACGTAACCATCCTTCAAAACCGCCAGCGCCCTCCTCAATGCCGACATGTCCACTTCGCCGCGGCGGATGGGGATGGCATCCCAAAGGTTGAAGACATGATGAAGGAACCAGTTGTCCCAGGTTTCGATCTTGGCCCAGCCTGTCAATTTGCGGGGTTGCAGATGTGCGAACAAAAGCGGCACTTCCAACTGCCCGGTATGATTCGAGTACACGATCAGCGGCCCCTGCATGGGGATTTTCTGCTGCATATCCGGCGCGTCGATGCGGCAGGCTGCGCGCGTAAACACGCGGATGATGAAATTTACGAACCAGAAGATGGCTTTCATGCGGGGAGACACTCCTGTGAGGAATTCGGCATCGCCTGATTATAATAGACCTCTTGCATAAGTCTGCACAAGAAAGGGCGCGCACAAATTCTTTGCCACGAATTACACGGATTTTCACAGATTTGGTTTGAAAATCCGTGCTAATCCGTGAAATCTGTGGCTAACGGT
>Ga0172375_10001919_pt1 | contig 33037 bp, 41 predicted proteins | sample LakKiv1m_FD_114537 | JGI IMG/M metagenome (GOLD analysis project Ga0172375, IMG submission 114537) | Freshwater microbial communities from Kabuno Bay, South-Kivu, Congo - kab_092012_11.1m | ecosystem: Environmental > Aquatic > Freshwater > Lake | place: Democratic Republic of the Congo... | reverse complement strand
TGGAGCGGGCGACGGGAATCGAACCCGTGTGACCAGCTTGGAAGGCTGGAGCTTTACCACTAAGCAACACCCGCAAACACTGCAATTATTGACGAAAATGAACTTTTACAGCAGTCGACTTTGGTGCTTTCTTTGGTTTTTAGCCTTGTATCCGCCTGCCGTTGTCTGCTATTGTTCATCATTGTCTTATACCAAATTAGGAGATCTATTATGCCATTAGAACTCAGAAAGAATTCTAGCTGGTGGTACGGCAGATTCAAGGCAAATAACCAACGACATTGCGTCAACCTTGGCGTGGAAGTCAGGGGGCAAGTACCAAACTCCCTAAAAAAGGAGGGAGATTCGGCTTTTGAGAGGTCTCGCGCCAAAGCGCAGGAAAAATTGGAGCAGTTGGCGTCGGAGGCCAAAAGCAAGTCCGTCGCCCAGCACTACCTTGAGAAATTGTACGAGATCAAATCTGGCGAACCTGTGGGGGCGCTAACCCTGAAGGAAATGCCGAAAGCCTGGGAGAGTATGCCCGTAAAGCGCCCCAGAGCTCCCAGGTATATCGAGCTTGGTCTGTCAATCATCCAACGGTTTGCAACATTCATGACCGATAATTACCCTACTGTGAAAACCATGTCCGCTGTCACGCCAAAGATGGCTAATGCCTTTCTTGCCGCTGAACATGCCAAAGGCGTGTCAGGCCGGACATGGAATTCAAAACTGATCCTGCTTCGCAGTGCTTTTCGTAGACTGGCCCGCCAGGCTGGAATCGCTTCAAATCCATTTGAAGGTATCGGAACAAGGGACGAAGACACCATGCATCGGCAGCCCTTTAACGAGCAGGAACTCAAGGCTATTCTTGAAAAGGCAGACGATTTCTCCAAACCAATAATAATCACCGGCATGTCCACAGCAATGCGGCTCGGGGATTGTTGCCTGCTGAAGTGGAAAGATGTGGATGTAAAGGCCGGGTTTGTGGTTGTTAAGACGAGCAAGACCGGAGAAACGGCCGAGATCCCTCTCTTCCCGATGCTCAGGGACACAATTGGTGTGCAGAAGAAATCTGACGATCAATATGTTTTTTCCGAACAGGCCGAGGCCTTTTCCAGATATCGCCATACGATTACTCGAAAGGTGAAACGTGTCCTCAAGGCTGCAAGTATTACAAGCCTCAAAGAACGCGAGAACGGCAACAGGCGCGCCAGTGTGCGTGATTTTCACTCATTCCGTACAACATGGATTACCCTGGCTTTGAGTGCAGGAGTGCCGATGGAGTTGGTTCGCAGAGTTACCGGCCATGCAACTGTTGACGTGGTTCTGAAACACTATTTCAGGCCCGGTCGCAAAGAATTCCGTTCAGCCCTGCAGGACGCTATGCCCAAGCTTTTAACTGATGGCGTGGCAACAACCGAACCGCAACATGGCGATAAGTCTTTGTCGGCGGTCGATATAAGAAGCATGGTACACAAAATGAATGCCCGTAACTGGAAAAAGATTCGTGAAAAGATCCTAGTGGCTATACCAGAAGAAGGGTAAGGCAAACGAAATGACAGACAATAAAGAAAGCATTCTAAGCAAAGGTCTTCATGACCTTCATCGCAACTTCTTCGAGACGTATAAGCGCCTACGTAACTATGTAACGGATTCTGGTTATCGTATTCTAAAAGAGCGGGAACGACATTCAGAGCTATTAGGCGCAGTTGAAAACATCGACTTATTGAGAGATGGAATGAAGACGAGTCGTGTAATTCCAGAGAAGGACGCCTGTTCATCCCTTATGGTCGGCATCATCGACCATAAGATGAATATCTCGGCTCAGCAACCAGCCCTTCTTTACGAAATGGCTTACGTATACTCGATAGCCACTTTCGAGGCATTCTTGCTTGATGTATTCACACTTCTGTTGACCTGTAAGCCGGATCTGATTGCCAACGATGTTCGTGCGAAGGCTACGACTGACAAGTCCACCGTGGCTATGGCCAAAAAGGATGCCCGCGAGTTATGCACCGGGAGAATCAAAGACAGGATGAAGAAGTACATGAAACGCTTCGGTATCGACCTGCTCGTCGAAGTCAAGAAGTCTGGATTTACTGCGAAGGATTTCATGCTCTGGTGGGAGAAGCGACATAGTCTTGTTCATAGAGGTGGCAGAGTTGACAAGTACATGACTGATCTTGACGACACAGGCAAACTCAGCGAAGCCACGACTGTCAAGATTGGATACAAGGAATGGCAAAGGACTGCCGACGTGACAGCGAAGGTGGCTGATTCTGTCTTCTGGCAAATCGGTAAGATGTACTGCACCAAACCACCCGCAAGATATGGGTGGGCGGAGAAGAATGTCCCCAAGATTACATAGTCGTTAGAGGGCCTCTGCACCCCATTCGCATTCAGCACAAACCATATCTACGTCTGTGGCCCGCGCTTGACCGGCTGGTATCTTGAATGACGGGCAGCCAATTCCTGCACAGAGTGCCGGGAAATACGAAATACCCGTGGCGTAATTTCCACCGGTGCAAGCATTTTTTCCTTAACCATCCGCCACAATGTTGATCGGCTTACCCCCAGAACCTTTGCCGCCTCAGTCATTGTCAGCAACAGTGGCCCATTCGTCTCTGCAACAGGCTGATGGTTGCCGTCCAGGGCGCTGGAAACGGCAGCGGCGACCTCGGGCGAAACAGAATTGTCATTCGCCATCGCAAGCCGAATTATCTCTCGTGTTGCTGTATTCACGATAGAATTCCTCCATCGCTTGCTTTTTTTGGGCTCCCTGAAATCCATGATGTCCGACGCCATCCGGTCACCAGTACGCCGTCAAGATTGCTTCTGCGAAGCGCATCAACATTGTTCCGACCAAAGGCCACCAAACACGAAGGCGCGCCAGCATGCCCGCCTTCGGTGCCGTCAACATGGAAAAAGGCCAAACGGCCACGGAGAAATAGAATACCGTCCGCATCGCTCCAGATGTTGTTGAAAAACATCCTTGTTTCAGTTCTGGCGAAGATTAGGGCAATCCCGTTGCCGTGCTTTTGCAGTTTCTGCAACCACGTTCCGGTTTCACGGCCATAAGGCGGATTCATCCAAACCCTGCCGAACCATGGTTTATTCAGGCCGTTATCCTGAATCGTGTAATGACGGCCGGCGGTGGCCCAGGGGCGCTTCACAGGGGCGCATGGATCCAGATCGAATGGACCCAGCACAGTCACAATCCTTGGCGGAGTCAGCCATTCATCATTCTGGCGTGACTGCCAAGTATCATGCAGAAAACCTGTTCGTTGTGTCTTCATTGTTGTCCATTATCATCAATTCCCGCATTCACCGGTACCGCCCTGTTCAGATTACAGAGCCAATGAATTTGCGGATAGCCGGTATACCCGTGCTCCCAGACAAACCACGCGAAAGCAATCATTCCCCCAGATCGCGGCATCGCTCCATTTCGCATCAGCGTCAACCGCCTACTGAATACATGTACTCGCGCAAGTGGTGTTGACTCAAACATCCGCCGTCGTTTCTCGCCTTCCAGGAAAGTCAATTTGAGAAGCATAGCGACCTTGGCAGTGGAAATATTAAGTGCCGTTCTAACAAATGCCTCAGCCAATGAATAAGGTGGATTGGTGATAATATTTGGTACGGGTCTGTTGACGCTTGTACTCAGAAAATCTATCGGCGCATTTCCATACCCACGGTCAACGAGATCACTACTCATCACCTTGTATCCATGAGATTCCAGAACTTTGCTGATCGCGCCGTCACCGCAGGCACATTCCCATATTTCTCCGTTAAACCGTTCGGCGGAAAGCAATGCTTCAGTGGCATTGGGCGGTGTTGGGTAGAAATCGTGCGCATTTCTGCCCGGACTTGTTCCAACGATGGACTGAGCCCTGACACGACGACGAGCCGCATCAAGGTCGCAGGACCTCGACGGCAGCGTATCAATTGTATCAGGTCTATTCATCGGGTTTCCTAATCTGTGCCGCGTTTACCAATGAAGCCGTCTTTTCTTCGCATCCGCCGATCGTCATCCCTGCAATCTCCGCAGATATTCAGCCTGCCGGCGAAATAGAGTGTGTCCGTTTTCCTTCCGCAACGGTCGCACCGCCAACTATCTTTCCTCTTCTGTTGAGTGGTATTCATTTTAATCTTCGCCGTTTGCCGACTTGTTTTCGCCGACGCATTTCCTTTTCCCACGGATCTTCCTTTTCGCGGCTTTCTCGCGGTTCATGAGGGGGTTTTCGTATCCCTGGCTTCTTGTCGTTCAAGAACGGAAAGAGCAGGAAGATGAATAATAAAGACAGGCCCAAAGCGCCATAAGGCACAAGCAGCGCGCTGGCGATGCCGGTGTTCCCCAACGAAACGGCAGTAAGCCCTGCGACACAGAACGGAATCACCGGGCTGTTGAGCATTGGGACCGTCTTCAAGACCCGCTTTGTCACAACGAATGTCAGCACTCCCACCGCCAGGGCGAGCACCATGTTTATATTTGCCAAACAATTTGACATTTCATCCTCCCATTATCTGCGTCCGTTCAAACGACCTCGATCCCTGAAGTCCTGAAAGCAACGCTTCCCCACTTCCCACATATGTCCGCCTATCATCATGCCGGTGAGTTGCTGAAACGGGTTGTTCCTGATGAGATTCAGATGTGAAAGACAAACTGGTAACCCGGCCAGTAGACCGAAAACTGCCATCGGTCCTTGGGTCGCAATCGCACTCAAACCGATTACCCCGTACATAACCTTGACCGCGTTTGACTTGCCGTCTAACTGAGACAACGGTGAGTGCTTCATCTGGGCGCGATAAACATCAACCGGTATATGGTGTATTATTCTGCGTCCGATTATCACGAACCCGTCCACCACTTTAGGTGGTTTGACGTTCGACAACGGCGCTGCAGGAGGCTTCCTGCCGCCGTGCCGGCTGTTCGCCCAAAGTATTTCTATGATATGTGCCGCCGCGAGGCACAGACCTGCGTACAGTACCATGTATACGAGTATCATCTTTATTCCTCCTTCTGTTATTTTTGCCCGCAGAGTGGGCAATCTTTCCGTTTTTCAATCATGATTGGACGCGTTGGTATGCTGCCGTTTGGGTAGCAATCGTAGTAGTTCCAGTTGATTGGCCGCGCCATCAAAACCGAATCCAGGGCCACCATTGTGTAACCATTCGCAATCAACAAAAGATCCAGGAGTTGCGGAACGCCGGGACAAGGCTGGCGTCCCGTTTTTATCGCTCCAGGGAACAGACACCCAAAACACGGCCCGGTCGGAGTTTCAAGGAACACGTAGAAATGGTCGGCTTTCAGACCAATCCCCACATGTATGATCGGACAAATGTTGTGGAAATGCCTGGACATGGCCACCCGAGTCTCGTCGTTGTCGGGGCCATCGAATACCGCGCTGGGCTTTGGCACCAACCCCTTTGCCATAGCGTCTTGTGCCCACATCGGATAGGCGGCGATTTCGCACGGCCATGATGCGTGCCTGATCGCATGCCTGCTGAGACAGATCGCCTTGTTCTGGCCGATATCTTCCGGGAAGAAGTGCTGGCGGCCCAGATTACCTAGCTCAACATCGTCCCGATCCGCTACTCCAGCCCACCCAAGCCCTTTCCGGACCAGCGATATCAACAGGTTTCCGACAATTCCGCCTGCGCCCACGAAGAATATCTTCGCTTTTCTCAGCGCATCCTGATTAAAGCCAGCCAGTTGTTCCTGGTTGCTTGTGGCCGTGGTTGATTCCGGCGGCAGGTTGACAGGTTGAAATCCCTTACCCCTGAACCGGACTGACGTCAGTAAGTTTGAAAAGTGATTCGTCTGCATCTATAACCTCCACTCCGTTTCCATATATGGAAACTTTGAATTCACGTTCGTAAGAAAAGAACCGGACGTAACCTTCGCGGCAAAAAATTGCCCCAACAACAGGGTAACTGCCGCTCTCCAGTCGCTTGTGTAGATCCAGGTCGATTCCGGACGGATGGTTTGCGCCGGGGCCACGGCCTGGATGAATGTGCCATGTGTTCAGTAACATATGTCCGTGGTTGTACAAGTATATGAGAGCCCGATTGACAGAAACCTGGTCTCCTTTCGCGTATACCACCGACTTCACGGAAAGTTTGAACTGCATGAGGCGCGTCACGGCGAACGTCTGCGCTCCAAGCCGTATTCCGGTTGCAAAGCGCATATCTTCCTCCGGCGCCCCTGTCAGCGCGTTGAACGCATCCTTTACGAACAACGAGCTGATAAGATATGTAGGTTTGTCCGTCTGCCCCGTGGCGGCCGCCATGGTGTTTTCGGATATCCGTTTCACACCGTTAACTTTTACCAGGCGAGGCACGATCGTCTTTGCTTCCTGTTCGTTAACTTCTCTGCATGCCTTCACGAGCGCCTGTTCAAGTTCAACCGACGATTCCGTCAAGTATTTGATTACCATTCCCAATCCTTCCTCAAGTGTCATCTTGTCCATTGTTGTCTCCTTTCCTAATTCGATAATGCTTCCGTCAGGTCTTTTTGTATCTGTATGATCCCGCTGTCCACATCCTGTGGTCTGGTCGAAAAATGTATCCAGTACTTGTTCAGGTGGCTTGCCCCCCGTCGATGGAAGCAGGCACTGTGACGTCCGTGGTGAATCAGTTCTCCAGGGGGATCGTATATGTAAAATTCGTAAGGCTCGTATTCGCTGTCCGTAAGTTCCACCAAGCCCTTGTATCCGTCGCCACGAGCCCTGTAATAACCCAGCAATGAATTGTCTGATCTTGTCCATCCGTTGTCCTCCCAGTAAGAAGAAGTTCGTGATTTACGTGAAAAAGGTCTGACCTTCCGAACGGTAACTGTCTTCCGTGTTGTTTCCGTCATGTTCTGCATCCGTAATGCAGGCGGCAGATAGGTTGCCGGGATTGTCCTTACGCTCCGAATCACCACCGAACCCGGCGGTGTATAAACGACGGGAGTCGGATGCCATGGCGGAACTTCGCGTGTGAGCCCGAACACGGGCCTGTCTTCGGCATCGCTGCTGAGCCATGACAGGTCAATCGCCGGTATTTTCCGCTTAATGATCGGAATAATCGGGTGTTCTCTCAGGTACTCCCTGAAGTCGAAGTCATCACTCATGGTCATCCGCTCCCATCATTCAGTTTCTCGTTTTTGCGAAACCATTACGCCGCCTGAGCATGCTTGCCCACGGTCGCCTCAGTTGTCGCAAAGCACTTTTCGTGATCGGAAACCTGAGGGAAGAGATCCTGGTCCATCGCGATAGGTGTGCTATCACTTTTCGCCAGGAAGTACTTCTCATTCAGCCCGATCTGCGTTACCGCCTGGCGGCCAGTTACGCCGGGTTGAATTGTTATGTCGTTTGCCGTACTGGGCGCATTAGGGTCCGCCCCGGGAACCACTATAGTGAGATTTTTTATATTCATCTCATTACTCCTTCATCTGCTGTTTACTGTCGTTTCGTTCACTTTTCACTTCACCTGCATCCCGTCAGTCCGCGCTGACAGGGCACCTCCTTTCCAGATTCGCCTTCAACGGAGAAGGCACCGCCGACCAGTTCTCGAAAATGCCACGGAACAACGCGTCGGAGAACTCGCCTGCGCACACCACGAAAATGTCCCGCACATCTCCATTACCCAGGTGCTTATACAAGTGCGCCCATATACTCGCCTTCACCTGCATCGAGGGCGCGACGATCACCACAAGGCCGCAATTGAGTGATGTCATGTCTCTGCTCAAGTTGCGCACGACGTTTCTGGTTGATCTTTCAACTTCAATTGCCATTCGATATTCCCGTCCATTCGTACGCTTCACGGCCAGAACATCACAACCACCAGTCTCAAACGTGACAAAATCCGCTCCACCCGCCAGGACAGCATCAGCACTCATTTTCTTCAGCGCCAGGTGCTCCTGATTTTCTCGCGCATGTTTTGGGTTACCGAATTTCATTTTTGATGAACTCCCTCCCTTCTTGACTTGCTACAATGACTTCTCGCGGTCGGCCACCTTGGCTCGCCACTTTCTCAACACTTATCAGCCCATTCTGAATCAGATCCCGTTTCAAACGCCCGCCCTTGTCAGGTGTAACACCAGCAGCGCGATACAATTCACTCGTACTGAAGTTCCTCCCTGCGGATTCGATGATTGCCTTCAGAAGGGCTACATGATCGGCCAAAATCGACGGTACGCGTCCCGGTGCCTCCGCCGATTCATCGTCGTCTTCACCAATTAACTTCAGGTAGGAGATCGGCACCGCTACTTCATTATCAGGCGGGGCAAATACTGTGTGTGAGTCCAACCAGGCCATCGTATCGCGCATACGTTCTGCTACAACCGCATCGGAAGGGTATGATCCCATCTTGCATTCAGGAATGCTGAAAGGAACTGCTGATGTTTGAAGATGTGACATAAACCAGGCGTCGCCCAATCGAGTTGAAGCCAACACCGGCCAGCGATCTTCCGGCATTTGCAGTCGTTGCCCGGCTCCCCGTTGCTCCGCCCCGGTTTGAGCGCCAACGCATGCAAAGCCTCCGACATTCGCCGGCACCAATTCCTGTATGCCGCCGATTTCCTGAGTTCCTACTATCACTATAAAACCGCCACTGCGTGACTGGGAAAGGAGACGAACTGGGGCTGGCACATAACCCGATGAAGTTTCCCCTGCCATTTGACGGCCTAGTGCGAATCGGCCCTCGTCAAGCACGACAACTGTCCGCGCCTCCGTCGTGTGCCCTGCCTCATATGCTGCTGCAAGCATCCTGTGGGTCATGACAGCAAAAAAGAATTCCTGAAATCCTGAAACCATCCCGGGATGCTCATACACCACCACTTGGCATCGTTCCTGTATTCGTGCGCCTGAACGTACATATGCGTTTCGACCCAAACTCTCTACGAGGGCTTCAAGTGCCTCAAGCAGGGTGTCCCATGACGAATCCTTCTTCTCTTCGGCAAGCACCCTTACACACTTCAAAATATCGGCCACGCTGAAACATGGTTGTCCAGGTTTCAGTCCGGCGTACATCTGAAGGAGAAGTGTCTGGAATCTTCTGCGTCGCTCGGGTCTAATGCCGTAGGCCTTGCAAAACTCAAACGCGAACATGGTGAAATAAATTTTCGTATTGCCCACCGGCGCGATTAGATTCTCTCGGATCTGATCTATCCTTAATACCGCCGCATTGGTTAGGCGATTTAACAGGCGCCTTCCTTCGTTCTTAAAATCGAAAAACACGCAATTCAATCCTTTACCCAGTAGTTGAAGGAGCCAGAAAAATATTGCGTTTGTCTTTCCTTTTCCTACGGGGCCGCTGACGAGAAGATGCTGGCACAGAGCCAGGACGGGGTAGATAAACCATTGTTTAAGACTCCTGACAAAGCCCATTCGGATTCCCTTTTCAGCGGCAACCTTCGGTATTTTCGGTGGAGGCGGTCCAGCCATGAGATTTGCAATTGCCTTGCCCAACAGCATCTTACGTTGAAGACCTATGAAACGCGCGGCGGTCCTGCCGCCATCGAAAGGCACCAGTCCCATTGCCGTCAAAAATCGATGGTAAGGATCATTCGCCGTGCCAGCCATCTTTGATAACTTCAGATTGACCAGCGCTGCTTCAATTTGAGGATCGACAATGTCATCTTTTCTGTTCATTGCGTCCCTTTCTCTGTAAAGGCATTTCAAATATCCCGGCGAACGGGCGCTCCGGAAGGACCGGGATGCCGGGCGTTTTTCCCAAATTTGCGTCAACGGCAGCCCAGCAGTCATATTGGGAAACTTCCCGCCGGTAATCCTCAGGGCACAGCAATAACAGGCCCTGGTGCGTTACCATTTGCTTGATGCATGCCCCGCAGAATAATCGCCCACACCGACTACAGGGCCGGATGAATATCGCCGCCTCATATTTCCGGCATTTCGGGTTCTGGCAGCGCGCCGCCACCTGATCAGGCGGAACAGCCAATCCGCTTGACACTAGGACACGCGCATCCCGAATTGTTCCTTCCATCCCGTTGCGGCCATGCTCCCATGCCTCAGACTTGCGCCGGAGGCGACCATCAGTCCCAATTTCGGTAAAATCCGTGAATTCCTTCTGGCTATGATGGGGTGCCGTGTAGTCATTAAATGCTTGCCCAAGGATATCGTCATTCTCCATGTCGACAATTTCAGGGTCCACGTCGTCAACCCTGTTGTCAGGCCGGGGCTGAAAACCAATACGCCGGATATTCCGAACCAGGACAGGCATTGCCGTCACACGGCGACGAAACAGCCGAGCGCCGAATTCCTTGCCGGCCGTGAACAAGCGTGTTAAGCGTTTAAGAAACTCGTTCATAAGATCTCCACCAGGAACACGATTCCGATGCCGCAGTACAAAATGATCCGGATTTTGTTCTGTAATCCGTAACGCGGAGTCAGAAAGAAGGGCAAAATCGCCGGGGTCACCGCCAACAGCACCGAGGCAAAGACAAATGTCCAGGTTTTGATGTCCGGGTGCTGTGGCGGATGGGCGAATGGGATTACCAGGGCGATCAGTACACCGGCGGTCAAACAAATAATCTGAACAATTATTGACCGACTTCCGTTCTTGAACGCGAAACCCATAAGAATTGTGGGGACCGCCACCACCATCATCAGCCGGAAAACCAGCCAGTAGTGCGCGTCCGGCATCACCATGGCCCAGTTGCGGGTTATGAAATACCATTTCTGAATAGGGTCCACTGTCATCCCATAGTCCATTTCGCTACCTCATGATCTGTTCCGCTTTTACTCGTCTCGCCGTGATCGTTGCCTATACCCTTAACCTCCCTGGGGAATTTCTGGTCTTGATTTCTCATTTGACTCAATACTTTCGGGTTCCCCGCGCGGGGAACTTGTGTCGAGCTTCTGCTTGGCGGCCATCCATCTGGCCTTGGCGGTTTTTGGATCGCGCTTAATGGCGTTTCCTATCTCGTGGTCAGTCTGGCCCTGTTCGTGCAGAAAAAACGCTTGAGCTTCCTCATGTTCCAGAACGAAAAGAAAGAGGTATAGTGCTTCCGATATCTTGCGGCTTGTCCACGCGGCATGCGTTGACCTGAACATTTCACCGAGTTCGCCGCGAAGCAGGGGGCATTCGCCCAGGGCATCCCAGTCAAAGGGCGATGAGGCCAAGACGCTCCGCTCAGTCCAGCGTTGATCAGATCCACGCCGGTCTGACTCGTCACGAAATCGCTTGGATGTTTGACAGTTCATTGCCGGTACGTGGCAGCGTCGTCATTCTGCTGCCTTGTCCTTTGCTCGTCTCTCTTCCCGCTTCCTTTCTATGTCTCGACACAATCTGCTTTTATCGGGACCCATTTTCTGGTATTTATCAAAAGCAATCAACGGAACGAACCGTATAGAACCGTTCAGGAGAAATATGCAGGCAGGTAGCCAATACAGACTGCGAATTGATTTGAACAATTCGCAGATATTCATTCAAACTGGCGCTCAGGGGGAATCGTCTCCACTAGCAGCGGGAGTCACCGTATACGCAAAGACCAAGAGCGCCAAGTTTCATCTCGCAATTCTTGCTTTGGTCGCGAATAGACATGTCCACAGTAAGACATGCGACTACTTTCCGGTGGCCGATCTCCATTCTTCAATAGTCAAACTGTGTGCTGTGCCAGGTGTACGGGTACCGTCCGATAAGCCATACGCAGCGATACTAAGAATGTGGGGCGCGTCCTCCGTACGCGGTTTCCACTTAATCGTGAAGAGGAAGAGTTTCGTACTTGTCCTTCCCCTTGGTAAGTCTGCTAGTGACAACGAAGCAACAGTCGTCGCGAAACACTTGGGCGGCTTTGTTGAAGTTGACGGTGATCCTGTAGCAAAGAGTGTCAGGATAAAATTGGCATTGGACAGATTCGCAATTCCTCCAACCGAATCTGCTGTCGAGATTCTCGGTTTGGCCGACAGATGTCCCGCCGCAACCGATACGCCACTATCACACGACTCATCGCCTCAGATACCGAAACCGCGTTTCAATCAGAAGTTGCGCAAATTTTCCCATGACCAAATCGGCGTCCTTGTCGCTCCGTTCAAAGATGATCATAAGGGTGATGCTCAGGCCAGAGTTTGTGAAATGCTCGAAGAAACATTCAAGACCATGCCTTCCGATCATTTGCTGAAGGGTATTGCGGTCTATCCCGTTTCCAAGAAGCCCGCTGTGTTTGATCAGGCTGGTGAATTCTCGAAGACCCGAACTCTCTCGTCGTGCCGCAGAACTAATGCGATTGTCGTGGTGACCGGTCGCTATCGTCATGATACAGGCGAAGTTCTTTGCCGGTTCTTGGTAAATCCGAAATGGTGCAGTGAAACCGGTCTGTTATCTTCAGATCATGATTGGCAGTCGCTACCATCCTTCGACATGATCCGGCATATCGCTGAGCAGCAGAAACGGCAACTCAGTTACCTGTCCGCCGTTGCAATCTTTGCTGCGGGGCACAAACTGTACAAGGCCGGGGCTATGGCCGATGCTTGCCTTTTGCTTGAATTATCTGTTGGTGGATTCACTCTACGCCCTCGGCAAGAGGCGATCACGAGATGCCACATTGCGTTCACCCATTTCAAACTTCTCGACCTTGATCAGGGTCGTCTTCAGTTCGGCATTATCCTGACGCTTGCCCGCCAGAATATTCGCGACGATCACATCTTCTACTGCGTGCTACGGGTCGGCGTTGAAGCAGTTTCGGCTTTTGGTTCCGAATCGCGCTTTGAGGACATGGAAAATATCCTAAAGATTCTTGAAACACTTGGCCGTGGCGGTGGACGTGACAAAGAGTACGACGCGGCCTTTGCCATGGCAATGTATAATGCCATCATTCTTTATGATCGAAGCGGATCGAAGGACGCCGCAATCCACACACTATTGGCCTTCAACAATTTTCTGCAACGAAACGCCCTAGCCATCAAGATGCCATCGGTCCGACGGCTTCATTTGTTGCTCAACAAGAAATTCAAGTTCAAAAAGAATGTGCCTCATTTCGAGCGAACTCAATCCGGGAAACGCGTCGCCAAAGATTCAATAAATGTCTCGAAAGCATCAACCTCATCCACCGAGTGTGAGCCCGATCAATACACGCTAGAAGAACAAGCGTGGACTACAGTTTCATTCAACAAAGTTTGCAAAACACTGTTGGAGTATTATGACCGACAAAGCGTGAAATGCTTTACATATGACCACTTTGGAAAAACTCATATCAGAGTCCCCTTGTATGTTCGTCCGGAATGGCAGTCCTTGACACATTCAGATCTCATGATCGAATTTGCCGATACCGAATCAGCGTATCTGCCAACCAAGGCTCAACGTGACTTTCTTGATTTCCACATATTATTCTACAAGAGGGACCGGGAATGGAATGACCGCATATTCAGACTGTCAAAAATGACTCCATCTCCTAACAAACTGGCTCTCAGCTTTGTTCTGGGCAGATACTGGGATGCGTTTGCTTGCCAGTATATCCTCGAACACGAAACCAGGATGGCCCTAGCACAAGGGAATTTCAGGAAACATCATTTGCCATTACGGCATCAATTCGCTGGCTCTGCTGAGGCAATTGAAACATTCTGCGAAAAGAATGTTACCCGAATGGGAATCAGCAATCTATTGCTCCTTAAGCAGGACGATGAGAGATATGTTCCTCTCATCAATAAGCGCGGCGATCTTAGCCTTGGCGACGGGTATGACACTGTATCATCTGGCATCTTTAGTGTAGTTACAACGCCGCGCGCGGACAAGGAACCGAGGCACAAGGTACTTGAGGAGATTTGGGAGGAACTCTACGGGAAACAGTCTATGGAACATGAACAAACAACGTTGGACCCATATTCCTTCTACAAGGAACAGCCTATAAGCGATCTGCTCCGACTGATTGATAAAGGCTCCGCTCGATTTGAAATCACTGGCTTCTGTATAGACCTCGTTCGCATGGTGCCGGATCTGACTTGCCTCTTGATCGTTAATGACCCAGCATACTATCAGAAATACAGCGCACAGTTTCGAGTCAACAAGGAATACCACGCATCATCCCAGGTTGCGATACCATCTCGGATCGACAATTTGCACGACTACTTGCGTTCGCAGTTTCCCGGCGATCCAGAAAGCACACCAAGCAAAATAGGCTTTGATCCATCGGTGTGGACTTTGCCTGGGGGATTCTGTTTCTATCAGGGCATGAAAAAGGCCGTTACCGACAAGCTTCTATGATTACACAGCGCGTGTTGCTATAGTTTTAGTAGGCTCAAACGCGTCCAGATGGTGTTGTGATGGGTATGTTTTGGTTTCCACATTTTCAAGAGACTCGTCAGGCATTTTCCGTTTATCACATTCACTCGTTTCACCGGCTTGAGTCGCAGGACTCTCTTGCCTTCCTCCGAATATACCAGTGCATTCGGGAAAACGAGGACGGCCACAATCCACACATTCATGCCGGTTGCCAATCGCAGTTTCTCCCGCAACCAGTGAATGTTTCTGTTGATTTGAGCGATAAAGTCTTTTTCGAAAGGATGTCCGTTCAGGAGTAACTGCCTGCCGTCGTATGTTACCATCCCATGATGCGCCTTTGTCTCGACCATGAATACCGCTCCATCTCGCCGGATCACAACATGATCAATGTCGCCGTATCGTGCGGGTACGCCATTGAAAACGGCGTAATCGTCGCCGAGTTCTCTGAGAATTCTGAAAACATGTTTCTCTGCGTGTGCGCCGCGTGCGTTCCTTCGGCGGCGCTGTGCATCTGGTTGTGTTGCCATCAAAATATTATGGCGGAGATATTCATAAATGTTCCTGTTCCACGTCAGAGCTACCGCTACATTGTGGGAAAAAGCCCGGATCAGAAAATCGATCCGGGCATGAAAAATGAGAAATCGAACTCAGTCTTCCCAGGGAAGCATTGCCGTGATGCAAGGTGACCCGTCATCACCAGGACCAGATACAGCTTTCAATGTAACCAATCGTAATCCTTCTCCTGCTTCCGTGTCTTTCGCTTCATTGGTTTGCCAGTCAGCTGATTTCGGCATACGCACAAGCAATTTGAACTCGCCGCGGTCGCCTTTGATCTTGTTTGTCCTGACCGCTACCCACAGCATGTAAACCACATCCCAGCATCGTCCGGAAACATCCTGGCATCCCGCAAGTTCCGGTGGCACTTCGACGTATCTTTCGTAGACAGTGCGCGTCATTGCCGTCGGCCAGTTAAAACCGGCTTCACTGGCGACTGTACTTACGTCAACCAGTATGCCGTCTTCAATTGCCTGCGCCCGTGTGTAGACCGAGATAGGCGTTCCAAACATTTCTTTCAATTCATCTGTTTCTGCTTTCATGATTATCTCTCCACCGAGGTGGCGCGATTTGTTGTCGCGCCACCCCGGTTTCTGATTGTTAAACCGCCACCAGTTCCCCGTCATCCGCCATTGCGGATTCAAAGAGTCCTCGACTATTCATGTGCCTTGCCGATACTTCGACATGGCACATTCCGCAATTCGCGCGCCAAACAGCGCGTTCGATACGCTCGACAATATCCTGTTTATCATCACCGCCATAGAGAGCACCCAGTGCCGAGGCCTGAAGAAGTGTTCTTTTCGTGCCATCTACCGAAACGTAGTAAAAGTCATCATCCCGGAATGCCCATTCAACCATGCAGGCCCGTTTGATTTCTTTTTCGCGCTCTTTTCGATGACCGCCGACTTCGACGGTAATTTCAATTAAGGTTTCCATTTTCTGCCTCCCTTATGTTTTGAATCATCTGCCTACCGGTCCACCTTCACCGTCCCAGCCTTCCGGCAAGATCGGCGGTGGTGCCGGTTCAGGTTCAGATTGTGGTGTCGGTGTTGGCTCCGGTTCCGGCACCTGTTCCACCGGCTCTTCATAAGTCTGATTTGTAGAGACGACCGGTTCCGGCTGGGTCTGCGGACTGAAATCCTCATGCCTTCCATGCTTGGAATCCAGCACCTCACTCGTGCCCCATGCCAGCAGTGCCATGCCGATCAATTTTCCGCCCTTGTCCTGCCACCCATAATTGCCGTAGCCGGCAAACCAGTGCGATCCGACAACGCCATTTGTGCCGCGATTGTCGTAAACAATCCCAACCATGCTATCGCCCTGGTGTTCACCCCAGAGACGATAGAACGGCAGCCAGACCTTCTTGTTTCCGCCATCGCCATCCGTCACGACCCTGCCTTGATCATCCCTGATGTAGTGATACGGATGAATCGGCTGTGTCACGGAGACGAGCAACGACCACAAGCATTGCACTACCTTCACTGGAACTTCGCGGAGATCGCCGAAACTCACGCTTACGCATGCGGCGACTCCTCCTCCGTCTTCTGTTGGCACGAGGGTAGTAGTCATTTCGTTGTCTTGCGCATTTGTTATCGCCGCCAGGCTTTCTAGGGCCGCGGCGACCATTGCGAGACATAATGTCTTCATAGTTGCTTACTCCTTGCTGATTGTTGCAGTCAGTTCCCGGCAGAACGCCCTGATTGCCGCTGGCCATGTCCATCCGTCGCCCCAGTATTCATGATCCATCACTCGAAACCGGGGCAGTGCGCCTTGATATTCAGCCCGATAAGGGCCATAGGCTTCGAAGAAGGGAGGACACCCGTCCAGGGTTCTGGATAGGACATAGAGGTTGCCCTCCGTGTCCCGATATTTCCGGTCGCTATGTTTGTTTATTCCAGTGTGATCATGACCGTACGTTTCCCGGCTGATTTCGATAAGCATTCTCATCTGATTCCCTCCGCGAAGAGGTCACCAGTGAGATCATCTTCCGGTCTGAGTCTCACCGTTCTTGCCAGTGCTACTCCAATTACCTCCCTGGCACCGGCCCGACGCAGTACCCTGGCGCATTCTGCCATGGTGGAGCCGGACGTAATGATGTCATCCACGAGGATGATGCCTTCACCGGTCAAACTCGCACCGGATTCCATGGCGTAGAGACCGCGCACATTTGCCGCCCGTTCCGCCATATTCAGGCACTGATGCTGACTCTTTGCTTTTGTCCTGACCTGAACCAGCAGGTTTGCCATCCGTACTGTGGCCTTGCCGACAAGCCGCCGACGGATGCAATCCGCCAGAATCTCGGTTGCCGCCCGGCTAAACTCCCGGAACAGGAACCGTTCCTGCCCTGGGTTCCCAGGCACCGGCGTAATGATGTAGGCACTATCCGATTGCAGGATATCCGTCAGGTGAGCAGCGATTATGTCGCCGAACCGCCCGATGATGTCTTCATGCCGCCGTTTTGCCAGAATCACCGCCTTACTCCAGGGCGATTTCTGATGTTCAACGGCATTCCGCCTCGGGTGATAATCCCCGAAGGCGTGTACCCATCCATCCAAGACTGTCTCGGACGGATGCAATTCCAATGCCAATGCTTGACTGACCATAGGTATTCTCCTTTCTCGAAATAGAAAGGGCGGCCACCCCTATAGAGGCATGACCGCCCAATCCAGTTCTTTCCGGCTTTTTTCACCGGACTTTATTCTCGGAATAGACCCGAATAAAGTTTCTGGCTTTATTTTGGGGTTTATTCAGCGTTTATTGACTTTATTCGGGCATTCACCCCTTTATTTTCTTGGCTCTTGTAAGGAGCCAATGGCACCCATTCTGGACAGAGCTCCGCCCCGTAGTGCCGCATTCCGGTGGGGAGTTGGACTTAGGCAACCGCTTTGCGCGGTTCAGATTCAGGGAGGCTGACTGCCGGTTGGCAGTTGACCAGCTTTCCCTGGGGCAGGATGTTTGAAGTGAGAGCTTGCCGGATAATTCCGTCAATCAGACGGGTCATCGGCATTCTCCGTTCTTTGGCCAGCCGGTACAAAACCGGGACCAATTCTTCCGATACTTTTGGCGAATACATGTTCACCTCCTCGTAGCGTAGCGAAGACCACGCCGTAGTTGATCTGACTTGACGAAGGCGGGTTTCTCGCCCGGCATCGTCCGTCACCCGCCGGACGACGACGGAGCTATTTCCCCGCAAACTCGCAGAGTCCATGTTCCCGCATGCTCACAAAACCCCGTGATGAATCGGATTCCCGTCCGATAATCACATGGTCTTGAACCGGAATGGACAGTATCTTCCCGGCCTCCACGAGTTGTTTCGTTATCCTGATGTCCTCGGCTGATGGTGTCGGATCTCCGGAGGGATGCTGATGCACGAGCACTATGGCTGTGGCTCCAGACCCCTCAGCAAAGACCGGGCTGAAGACCTCTCTGGGATGAACCAGGGAGGCATCAACCAGGCCAATCGAAACCAGGTGACGACCTATCAGGCTATTCTTGGCATTCAGAACCAGCACGTGAAAACTTTCCTGTGCAAGATTCTTAATGTCGGAACAAACCCTTGCCACATCTTCAGGAGATCGGATTCTTTCCCCCCGACACTCCCTGACCAGTGGCAGTTGAATCAGCGCCGTGACGTAGTGCATGCGTCATGCCGCCTTTTCTTTTGCTGTTTCTGCGCCGACCGTGACCTGGAGAAGCCTGATGCTTCTTTCGTCAACGACAACCTCAGTTGAGTACTTTGTCGTGTGATCCTTGGTCTCGAACTTTGAGGTGTTGACCCGGCCTTCCAGCCCGATCATCACCCCCTTTGTGTCCACGGTCAGAAGACCAATGGTTGCCTCCGTTGGCTTGAAAACCACGCAAGGCACGTAGGACCAGAGGTCCTTTTTCGTTTTCTTGTTATGCCCGACCAATGTGGCCAGCGTGAACCGCAAAACTTTCTTGTCCGATCCGTTTACGATCCCGTCTCTCGGCAGTGTGCCGACTCCAACGAACTTGTTCATTGTGTTACTCCTTGTTATTGCTCTGCTGTTGTGACTCCTTTGCAGTTGTTCCCATATCGCGGAATAGGGCGGAATAGCCTCCTTTCCATGTATGTTTATCGGAAGCTTGCGCTCCCAATGTTCTTGCCGTTCTTGAGAATCAAAACGCTCCGGATGCGGCAACATCCAGGTCAGCGCCACGTTTCGCACATGCGAACCGATTTTATGCGAACAGGAAACTCCTGCTCATGAGTCGTTTGTTAGTCAGGAGTAGAAGGGAAAGGATGTTTATAAATCTGCCGATTCAGCTTTCCGTGTCACCACTTTGAAAAGACGAACCTTTATAAAGTTACGATACGTTATTGGCATGTATATCTCTACCTATAGGTTGTATCTAGATCCTATGGGTACAAGAATCAGATCAGGAATATCATGCGCATGCGGAATAACCCACCTATCAAAATCATAATGATCTCGAATTGCAGAGTGTCTGTATTCAGGAATCTTGTGGTGAAGGACGGCAAAGAAATAGAATTACCGAAAGTTGTCCTTGAAATCCGCTATCGCGACAACACCGGCCGTTGGAATAGCACATCGGCGATGACTCTCAGGGAGATTCCAAAGGCCATTCTTGCGCTTCAAAAGGCGTTCGACTATCTGACTTCTCCAGATTCAATATGAAAGATTCTTCCCATGTTACACCGATTTATTCCCGATCAGTGAAACATTTGAGGGCAAAAGTATTTAAATGAACGCAACTTCATCACTCCAGAATGACAACACCAAACAACTACCAGAACACTGGAAAGCTTGAGCAGATGCTCGACGGAATTCAGAGGAAGGTGACCTGCATGGGTTCAGACATCAAAGCGATGTCTGAACGTGTGACCGAACTCGCGAACACGACGGATTCGATCTATGCCGTGATCACGTACCAGCACGACTCGCCAGGTTATCGGCTTGGCCGCGATGATTTCCTCGATGATCTTGAAGAATAGGCATAGCTTTTCGTTGCAACCGAAACCCTTATATACCCGCCGGTCTTTTTGTTTGAGAGGTGAAAATAAATGAAACAAGGAAGACCGAGCCGATGTCCGTCGTGCAACAGCACCAAGAGCCGATCCCGCGGGTTCAAATATAGCGCCGCCGGTAAATCGCGCGACCGTCAGTGCACGGCATGCGGCAGACGATATCTGCTGAAGATAAAATGAAAGCTGCTGAGCAGGAGATTCGGGAATTGATCTCAGAGCTGCGCATTCAGTTCGACAAAGTGCGTGAAAAAGTCGCATGGCTCGAACTAAAACAGTCGGAACTCCGTCCTGATGATCAAATATCATTCTTTGGTTATTTGGAGGCGCAACAAAATCTGGCCATGGAAAAATCGCTTCTCTCGGGACACGCCCTCATGGTGCAACAGGATATCCAGAAAAGCCGTATCACAATCGATCCTCAGACAGCAAGAATGCTCAAAGAAATAATCAGATATTCCAGGACTGTGTATGTGTAAACACGTCTATGTTTCTCGATGGTGGCCACATCGAATAATTGTCTTTTCTCTCAGTGGCTCAATCACTTTCTCTGCCGACGATCAAGAACTCGCTTGGTATCTGATTTCTATTTCTGCCTGATAAAGGTGTTCAGATTCGTTGGGGTTAATTGAGTTTGACCGGGCTGATAAAACCATCGGGTTTGATCGTCAGAACGGAGCAATCTACGCGGTGAAGCACCGTTTCCGCGGTGTTACCGATGAAATAGCCCTCCAAGCCCACGCGGGCCGCTGTTCCCATGATGATTAGATCAATTCGCTCTTTGTCTGCAAGTTTAGGAATCGCAGTGCCGGCCTCACCTTTGACCAGATGTAGGCGGTGCCTCAGCTCCATGAGATTGAATTTCCCCATTAGCTCATCAAATCGCTGCTGGTGCGCCTCACGGGTTTGCTCCACCCAATCGTCCAACTGGGCTTCGGGCACTCTCGCCTGCCAGCCTCTCAGGGTGGTTCGATCACAGACTTGCAGGGCATGAACCACGTGCAGTTCACAGTCCTCCAGCCCGGTCAATGAAGTAGCTAATTCCATGATCTTCATGTTCACTCCGTTACGAACGACATCCAACGGGTCCGGGTCAACCGCTGCCAGTATTCGGGCGAAACGTTGACGCCGGGATGGTTTGATCACCCATACGGGGCAAGGACACTTGCGCATCAGGTGCAGGCTGGTACTGCCGAATAGCATTTCTCTCAGCCCGCTCCGGCCTTCTGCGGTCATCATGACCAGATCGTGTTGACGGCGCAGCACCGCGCGTATGATCTCGATAAACGGCCTGCCGTATAGCACTTTGAGTTCTACGGGTGACCTTTTCTGCTGGAGCGGCGCGACAAATGTCTCCAACCGTCTGCGCACCTCCAACATCGCCATTCTTTGGAGATTCTCTGAAGGTATCGCAACGGCAAGCCGCAATAACTCACGTGGTAATTCTTCAAGCACGCTGACAACCGTTAACCGCCCCTGGTTTCGATTGGCCAAGTCCACGGCCCGGTGGAGAGCGAATTGGCTGCCTGCTTCGCCGTTAGTGTAGAGAAGGATGTTCTTGAATCGTTTCATCGTTATCTTTTCTCCTTATCAATTGCATGTCTTTTCACTGTCAGGCCTATGCCTCTACAATATTGAAGCTGTCCTTTCTCTCAGATTCATCATCCATCTCTCTTTCGGTTATGGGGCTGTCTCTATGCCATCTCTTGTCGCTTGTTTTGCCAATAGTTGCCTCTGGTCGGAAGCGCCCCATTCCCGGACGAGGGAATACCCGACAGCGAGCAGTGATGGTCCGATGAAAAGGCCTATGAACCCAAAAGCGAGCATGCCTCCGATGACACCGAGGAGAATGAGTATGAACGGCAGGTTGGTTCCCAGACTTATCAGGTAAGGACGCAGTATGTTGTCAACTCCGGACACAACAAGAAGACCCCATATACCCATGAAGATGCTCCAACCGATCTTGCCTGTGTAAAAAAGCCATATCGTGGCAGGGACCCAGATAAAGGGAGGCCCTGCAGGTACCAGCCCCAGGAAGAATGTCCCCAAGCCGAGCAGAAGAGCCGACGGTATGCCGGCAATTTTGAATCCGATGGCTGCCAGTATTCCCTGTGCGAGGGCGGTTCCCAGCAGGCCATAAACGACGCTCTTGATTGTGTTGCCGATGATATGAAAAATACGCTGTGCAGAATCGCCAACGATACGTTTGCCCCAGCCTGAGAAATTGGCAATCACTTTCTCGCCATGACAGTAGAAAAAGAAAGAGACAAACACGCTTAGCATCAGCTGTAAAATTCCGTGGCCCAGGTCAATACTGCGTTGCATGAACCATCCTTTTGAATTGGCAAAGAAATCCTTTATCAATGTAACCAACGCTTCCGGATCCTTGGAGAAATCACGCCATGCGATGCTGATATCAGTTCCAATCAGCGGCAGATTCTGAATCCATTCCGGAGGTTCGGGAGATCCATCGGTCAAGAAGGTCTTGATGAAATCAAAACACTGGGAAACATTTTCGGTCATTTTTATGCCAACTATGACGAAGGGAACAACTAGGATTGAGGTGACAACCAAGGTCATCAGGAATGCCGCAACCTGTCTTCGGCCGCGCAGAAGATTTGCAAGCCTGGCAAACAATGGCCAGGTTGAATAACAGAGAATACCGGCCCAGAGAATGGCTGAAATAAACGGCCTCAGTATGATGAAACAACCGATGACAATCATCGATATGACGGCGATTCCGGCTATCGATTCGATTCTCTTAAGCGGAAGATGCATTTTCATGATCCATTACTATGGCGGTTATAGGCCGCCCATCGGCGACATCACGCCATCTTTCCAAACCAGCCGCGTCGTTCCATCCATTTCGCCAACTCCAATACAGGCGAGATGGTCAAAGATAGACCAACGATGATCAGCCAGTCAATCAGCGAAAGACTGAAGGTGGAGAACGGCTTCTGGAAAATGGGTATGTATACGATCAGAACCAATAGCACCAACTCCCATAACACAGCCATGTTCAGCCACTTGTTGGCAAAAGGTCGGTGCAGGACCGAAAGCCGATCGGAACGGAAGTTATAAGCCTTGAAGAATTGGATCAGGACCAGCGAGACGAACGTCATGGTCATGGCTTCCATTGCCGACCGGCCAGAGTTCATGGCCCAAATAAAAAGACTCAGATTGATGATGGTCGACCAGAGTCCTCCCACGCACATGAGGGTCACGACAGGCCGGGTGAATATGCCGGTGCGCGGGTTCCTCGGTTTGCGTCCCATCAGATCCGCTTCCGGCGGATCCACGGCGAGGGCCAGCGCAGGGAGGCCGTCTGTTGCCAGGTTCACATATAGTATTTGTACTGCTGTCAGAGGCAGGGGCAGTCCGGCCACCGTAGCTCCAGCCATAAGGCCGATCTCTCCGATGTTAGAAGAAAGGAGATACATAAGGTATTTCTTGATGTTGGCGAATATGCCTCGCCCTTCTTCCACTGCGGCAACTATTGAGGCAAAGTTGTCATCCGTAAGCATCATTGCAGACGCCTCCTTGGTGACGTCTGTTCCCGTGATACCCATTGCAATTCCGATATCGGCTGTCTTCAGTGCTGGCGCATCGTTCACGCCATCACCTGTCATTGCAACAACACGTCCGTTTCTCTGGAACGAGGCAACCACGCGGAGCTTATGGGCCGGTGAGACACGCGCGTAAACCTCGATATTTTCCACTTCACGGTCAAGGTCGGCATCCGAAATTGCGTCCAGTTCTGAACCCAGTACCACCCTGCCTGTTTTCAATATACCAAGTTCGCGTGCAATCGCCTGTGCCGTTACTGGGTGATCACCCGTGATCATGACCACTTTGATTCCGGCAACTTCACATTTCTTGACTGCTGCCATGGCCTCCGGACGTGGTGGATCTATCATGCCGACAAGGCCGAGAAATATCATCCCGTGTTCAGCGTCTTTGAGCGTGGCTCCGGGCTTGCATGACACTGCAAGCACCCGTAGCGCTTCATTACCCATCTGGCGGGCCGTCTGGAGGATCTTGTCTTTTACTGCGGGTGTAATGGCCGAATCGCCGCCGTCGGTCATGTACTTACTGCAGGATTCAAGGATAACCTCGAAAGCGCCTTTTGAACATGCAGTCATTGTGCCGGAAACATTGTGAATGGTCGTCATGCGCTTTGTTTCCGATGAGAACGGGATTTCGCTTACCCTCGGGAATTGCGAATCAAGGGAAAGTTTCTCCAGGCCGGTTTTGGCCGCGGCAACAACGAATGCACCCTCGGTTGGATCACCTTTAACATGCCAGCGGCCGTCATCCTTGTTCTGGCTAATCGTTGTATCCGAAGCCAGGGTTGCGGCCTGCAGCAATAGTTTGACTGTTTTGGACGGTTCAGTCCCTGCATTGTCTATAAGAAACTTTCCTGTCGGTTCATAGCCGGTCCCAGTGATTTCCAGCAGCTGGCCGCCGGCATAGATTTTCTTCGCGGTCATCTCATCCTTGGTCAGCGTTCCAGTCTTGTCGGAGCAGATTACCGATGTGCTACCGAGAGTCTCGACGGTAGGCAGGCGCCGCACCAGCGCATGTCTTTTTGCCATTCTCTGCAGACCGATCGCAAGAGATATTGTAACAACAGCAGGTAACGCCTCCGGGACAACAGCAACTGCCAGCGCAATGCTGAATATCAACATTTCAATAAAAGGCTGACCTCGGAACAGTCCAAGTAGAACGATGATGAAAACCACCACGAACGCCGCGCGGGCCAACATTCGACCGACCTTGTCCAGATTTTCTTGTAAGGGTGTCTTGCGGCTCTCCACAGACTGGAGCATCTTCGCAATCTTGCCGAACTCAGTGTTCATGCCTGTTGCGATAACAACTGCCCGGCCCCTGCCGTAAGTTACGGCCGTACCGGCAAATGCCATGTTTACCCTGTCTCCCAGCCCCAGCTCGGCGTTGTCCAGCGGCCCTGTCTTTTTCTCAACAGGGACAGATTCGCCCGTGAGGGCGGCTTCATCCACCTGCATATTGATCGCCTCGATCAGCCTGAGATCGGCGGGTATCTTATTCCCGGCACGCAGCATGACGATGTCGCCGGGTACAAGATTACGGGCTGGGATTTCGATTTCTTTTCCATCCCTCACCGTAGTCGCCGTTGGAGCTGCCATCTGTTTTAACGCTTCGATTGCACGTTCAGCGCGGTATTCCTGCACGAATCCCAGCATCACGGCAAACAGCACAATTATGGCAATGGCAATAGCCTCCACGCCGTGTCCGAGGAATGCAGACAACGCCGTTGCGACAAGCAGTATTATGATAAGCACATTCTTGAACTGTTCCAGCAGCATTGCCCAGGGGGAGATACGATTGGCGCTCTGGAGTTCGTTAGGTCCCGATTCCGCCAGCCTGCGTTCTGCTTCCGCAGAAGGAAGTCCGTTGTCTGCATTGCTCGAGAGTTGTTTGACTGTTTCTTCTATATTTAGTTGCCACCAATTATTCATGCACTCCTGTCATCCGTTCTGCGGGATGTGGTTAGGTTCAATATTAACCGGCTAATTTCTCCGCCCTCCGAGCAAGCCTGCCCGCATAAGGTGATAAAGAAGCGTTAACAACGCCGTCAGTGCTGCCGCAATATAAGTCATAAAGGCTGCGTTTAATACAGCGCCAGCCGCCTTTTGCTCGGACTGGGTTACGATACCTGCAGTCACCATCAACTGCTTTGCCCGAAAACTTGCGTTCCATTCAACCGGTAGCGTGATAAGCGAGAATAACACCGTCACAGAGAAGAGCAGTATCCCTATCTTGATCAGGCCCAGTGCGCTTGTGAACATTCCAAGCATGATGAAAATGTAACTGCCGTAACTACCGAATTGTGCTATCGGCACGAGAGCCGAACGCAAGGTCAACGGCGCATAACTGGTTGCATGTTGAAGTGCATGTCCCGCTTCATGGCAGGCCACTCCAATCGCCGAAAGCGACGGCGATGCATACACGTCGGGAGAAAGCCGCAGAGTCATGGAGCGCGGATCATAGTGATCGCTCAAAAAGCCGTCCACTTGCTCAATAGTTACATTGCCCACTCCCTGGATGGAGAGCAGCCTCTGGGCTGCTTGAGCGCCGGTAAGCCCTGACGATGCACGTTGTTTTGAATACTTGCTGAAAGTTGTTTTTGTCAGCAAGGATGCCAAACCCGCCAGAATTAAGGCGGGCAACATGATCATTATGTAAAGCGGATCAATTCCAAGCATTATAATTCCTCCTTTAGATTCATTAACATATTAAACCTATTTGATTATCCCAATAATGTGAAACACGCTCCTCAAACAGCGTGCCAATACTCTTGAGCGTATCTTCTGCATCTTGCCCGCAGGCTGATATTACAAAAGGATCACCATGCTTCAGGCCGATTGATAGCAGCCCGAGAAGTTTGTGGGCTGAGTATATATTACCCCTGCACTCAACAGTAACACGTGAATCGCTTGTGTTGGCAATCTTTGCAATCAATGCTGAATTTGTTACAGTCAGCCCCCTAGGAATCAGGCATACCAGTTTTTGTGTTATGTGCTTAATCATCTAAAATCCTCCGTTCTGATTTGGGACGACGTTTCCCTTTGAGCCGGTCTGCTGATCGAGACATTGCCATGTCAACCCGAGCTACGGCCCGACCAATAACCGCCATCAGGCTTGCTCCACGATCTTCAATAATAACTGCCGAGGCACGTTTCAGGTAAACCTGTATGCGACAACTCTTGTCCTCTCCGCCGCGTGGCCCGTTGATATCTGATATTTGAACGCAGACACGTCTGATCATATGATCAAACCGTTCAAGATCTGCTACAATATGCCTGTGTATATTATCGATTATGGAGTTCTGCAATTCAACGTGATGCTGTTTAACTTCTATATTCATTGAACACCTCTTTCTGTTAGTGAATAATCATTCTTACAAGGCGACACATCTTCGCCTGTCTACGCGAGAAACATCTCACAGGCTGATATAATAGTCTAATACGCATTTTGGATTGCATTCTTAGGTTAATAGTAAGTATTGTTTACCGCATGGAATGGCTTAATTATCATCATCTGCGATACTTCTGGACAGTTGTCCGGGAAGGAACATTGAGACAAGCGGCAGAGACTCTCGGAGTCTCACAGCCTTCTATCAGCGCTCAGATACACTTGCTTGAAGAATCACTCGGGGAGAAACTCTTCCGTCGGAAGGGGCGGCGGCTTTCATTAACAGACACTGGACAGCTCGTCAACGGTTACGCAACGGACATTTTCTCAACGGGGCAGGATCTTCTGGATGCAGTCAGGGACAGACCTGGCCATCGTTCCATGCGTTGTCAGATTGGCATCACCGATTCCGTGCCCAAACTCGTCGCAAGCCGAATGCTTCGTCCGGTGTTCAACCTCTCTCCCCCTGTCCACATGTTGTGTAAGGAATGGCCCATTGATCGACTCCTGCTTGAGTTGGTTGCTTACCGGCTCGATGTTATATTGGCAGATGAACCGGCCTCGCGGAATCTTCACATTAACACATTCAACCATCCTCTTGGCAGCTGTGGTTCCGTGTTCTGCGCCGTACCGAAAATGGCTGCAAAGCTCAGGAAGTGCTTTCCCGGTTCCATGCATGGCGCACCAGCAGTGCTCCCGGCCAGGACAACGGCTTTGCGGATGTCGCTTGAAAAGTGGTTCGATTCAATAGGAGTCAGACCCCTGGTTGTTGCTGAATGTGAGGATCCAGCATTGATGAAGACCCTGGCTGCGGAAGGCCGTGGATTTACGGTAATTCCTTCGATCATTGAGCGTGAGACTCTACGCCAATATGGTCTCAAAGCGTTTGGCAGTACGGAGGAATGTACGCACCCGTATTATGCCATTACCGCAGAACGCCGCCTGAAACACCCCGCCGTAATAGCGATCACAGAGCATTCACGATCGGCTCTGTTTGCAAAGAAGTGAGGCAGGAAGTCCCACGATCTTGCCGGGATGAGCATATCAGGTTAGCGTATTAGCTCTGGAGGGAGATTTGACATGCTATTGTGTTTTCAAGGCAATCTTCCGCCTAATCCACTTTTCAAGTTCAATGAGCAAATAGACGATCGTGCTCATCGAGAGTATGCGTAACCAGGTGGCAACACCGATCGGCGCAGTATGAAACAAGCTGTTAAATATCGGAACATATGTAAACACCAGCTGGGCGGCAAGCATGGCTCCAATCCCCACAAAAATCCACAGGTTGGAGAACAAACCTATTGATAACATAGATCGCGTGAGCGAACGGCAGTTGAGCAGGTAGAGCACTTCAACCATTACAATCGCATTAACTGCGATGGTCCGCGCTTCTACGAGGCTTGCGCCATACTTTGCCTGTTCCCACAGGAAGAGACCGTATGCACCAGCGAGCATCAGAACTGAAACCAGCACGACTCGGAAGAGCAATGTCATGGTTAGAAGGGACTGTTTCGGGTCTCTTGGCGGACGCTGCATCAGGTCTTTTTCTTTGGGTTCGAAAACCAGAACCGTTCCCAGTAAAATCGCTGTCATCATATTTATCCAGAGCAATTGAACCGGCAGAATAGGCAGAACTGCGCCGGCGAAGATGGCTGCCAGCACAATCAAAGCCTCGCCACCGTTGGTTGGCAATGTCCACACAATAAACTTGGTCAGGTTGTCAAAGACACAACGGCCTTCCTCTACCGCGGCCTCAATCGAGGCAAAGTTGTCATCGGTGAGCAACATATCGGCGGCGCCTTTCGCCACGTCGGTTCCTGCGATACCCATGGCAATGCCTATGTCCGCCTGTTTGAGCGCGGGTGCATCGTTTACTCCGTCGCCTGTCATGGCAACCACATGCCCTCTTGCCTGAAGCGCCTCCACCAGTCTGAGCTTCTGTTCCGGCGCTACTCGGGCAAACACAACAGCACGCTCTGCCGTGTCTTTTAACTGATCGCTGGCCAATTGCTCGAGATCCCTGCCATTTACAGCGGAGTCTTCCTGTGTTGATGTACCTTTCAAGCCGATCTGCCGAGCCACAGCAGCTCCTGTTTCGAGATGATCGCCGGTAATCATTTTAACAGCGATGCCGGCTGTCTGGCATCTCCTTACTGCGGTAATAACTTCAGGTCGAGGGGGATCAATCATGCCCTGTAATCCGAGAAACGTCAGATTGCTGTCCAGGTCCTTATGGTCAAGCGTCTTCTGGTCGCGCGCAACAGAGCGACTGGCAAACGCCAGAACTCTCAACCCCTTTGCCGCCATCGCTTTTACCGCCTGATGGACTTTGCTTCTATCGAATGGTGCCAGCTGTCCATTATTTAAAAGCATGGTGTTACAGCGATCCTGCAATTTTTCAACGGCGCCCTTCATGTAGATCACATTTTCGCCGGCTGGCGCATTGTCGTGAAGTGTAGCCATGTACTGGTGCTGTGATTCGAAAGGAACCGATTCTATGCGGAGAAGTTCCTTGCCCAGCGCCATTTCGTTCAGGCCGGCTTTGCGGGCCACGACAATCAGCGCAGCTTCCGTAGGGTCACCCTGAACCTTGATACGGCCGTCTTCTTTCACGACCTGTGAATCATTGCAAATCATGCCGCATTTCAGGCATTCCCTCAGTGTTGGATCTGATGAAATGTCAACTGTCTGCCCATGGCAGAGGATTTCCCCTTTGGCATCATAACCGCCGCCTGTTACTTCGTAATATACTCCGCCGGAATAAAGTTCCTGAACAGTCATCTGGTTTTCTGTCAATGTGCCTGTCTTGTCGGAACAGATAACTGTGGTGCTGCCGAGCGTTTCCACGGCGGGCAATTTCCTGATGATGGCCCGTCTTCTTGCCATACGAGACACTCCTATTGCCAGAACGATTGTCACGGCAGCCGGCAGGCCCTCGGGGATGGCGCCGACGGCCAGCGCAACAGCGGCCATGAACATTTCCGAGGCTTTCTCTCCCCTCATGACTCCTACCAGAAATGTAAGGGCAGCCAACCCCAGGATCACATAAAGCAGGAGTCTGCTGAAATGGCCTATTTTCCTGGTAAGTGGTGTTTCAAGATTTACAGCCTCGTTGATCAGGTGTGCAATCTTCCCAGTCTCGGTGTTATCGCCGGTAGCAATCACTACGCCATCAGCCTGGCCGTAAGTGACCGCTGTTCCGGCATATGCCATATTCCTGCGGTCTGCCAGGATGGTATCGAGATCAAGCTGATCTTCGCTTTTTTGAGCCGGTACAGATTCTCCTGTCAGCGCCGACTCGTCAACCTGGAGATTGCGTACCCGGAATAATCGCAGGTCTGCCGGAACCTTGTCTCCTGACTGGAGGAGAACAACATCTCCGGGCACAAGTTCAATTGCCGGCAAACGTTGAATGCGCCCATCCCTGCGCACAGTCGCCTCGGTGAGAACCATTTTAGACAGAGCCTCTATCGCCTTTTCCGCCTTAGCTTCCTGAATATAGCCGACGACGGCATTGACGAAGACCACTCCAAAAATGACCGCTGACTCAACCCATTCTGCTAAATATAGCGTAATTCCCGTGGCAGCAAGCAGGATATAAATTAGCGGCTGGTGAAACTGCAGCAGGAAACGCATGAAAGCGCTGGTTCCTTTTTTTGGAGTAAACTGGTTCAGGCCGAACTTGGCCTGCCGGTTCTTGATTTCGGTTTCCGTAAGCCCGGTCTTCACGTCAACTTCCAGTAACCGGGTTACCTGTTCCATTGGCAGCGAATGCCAGTTATTTGCCGTTTGTGTATTCATAATTTGCCTGTTTTTTATGATGCTGCATCATTTTGCTTTTCTTCGAGTATATCGTAGGTGCTTGTCTTTACGGCTTTACTTCCACGGAGACCATTGCTTCCATTACCTTCTGCCGACGGGTTTTCCTGATCAGAATCCTCAATCCCTCGACTCTTACAACATCGCCACCCTTTAACTTGTCAGATGTATGGCTTTGCACCCAATCAGCGAAGGTCGTGTCCGGCTTTTCCGTGATGCCCAACGTCGATTCTCCAAGCGTTGTCTGGATCTGAGCAAGAGTTGCCCCGCCGCCCACTACCCAGGATTGACCGGCCGGCACGATGCTTCGGGGTAGTCGATCGAATTCGTCCTGAATATCTCCAACAATCTCTTCCAGTATATCCTCCAGTGTGATAATTCCGCGAATTGTCCCGGACACGTCCTTCACGAGCGCCATATGTACGTGCTCTCTCATCATCATGCTGAACGCCTGTCCAATGAACATATCCAGTGTAACGGATGTCAATGGCCGGGCAATGCGTCGCAACGACGGATTGTCCGGATGACTCTTGGCCAGGAAAAGTATTTCCTTAAGATTGGCGTAACCAATAATACTCTGTACGTCACCCGCCTTCTCCGTGACGGGAAAACGAGTGTATGCTTCCAGGTGGATTACCACGAAGTGATCCGCCAGGCAGGCGTTTGCATCCAGCATGACAACATCTTCAGGCGGAATCAGAACATCTTCCACCTTGACTCGATCCAGTGTGTCTGCTCCCAGTATGATGCGTTCATATTCAGCCCCGATGATGCCGCTGGTTCGCAGAGCACGGGCTTGGGCGCGAAGTTCAGCCAATCCAATCTCATACGGAGAGCCTGCATTGCCCCGCATTCTGCGTTCAAAAGCCCGGACGAGAATCTTGGTGATCCACTCAAAGGTTGCCATCGCCGGATATACAACCATGGCGAATGCTCTCATGATGGGGCTAAGCTGAAGACATACCCACTCGCTATTACGGATGGCCAGACTTTTGGGAACCAGTTCTCCCAGGATAATTGTCACTGCCGCCAAGGGCAGTACGACCATGCCAATCGACAAAACCTCAGCCAAGCCGGGGGTGATGCCTATCCATTTTTCAAGCCAAGGTGCAATCGTTTCTTCCGCTCCGGCTCCACCTGTTGCCGCAGCAATTGCACCAACCAGAGTAATGCCAATCTGTACTACCGCGAGACTGGCATCCATTCGGTTTTTCATGGCCACCGCAGCCATTGCGCCTCTTTTCTTCTGCTCCAACAAAAGCCTGAGTCTTCCCAAGCTCACAGACGCCAGCGCCAATTCGTAAGCGGAGAACAGGCTGTTCAGCACCAGCATCACGATAATGATAAGGATCATAGTTGTATTCATAACGCACTTCTCAAGTCCTTATAAGAAAAAGGAGCCATACTGGCAAGAAGAACACCGTTCCATGGTTATGAGCAATTCCAAAATCCTGAAATACTCGACGATATTTGTTCCTGTAATTCTTGCCCAATTTGCTTAATCGAAACCTTTATATACCACCACTGCGTTGTTACTGGATAAGGACAACATGGTGAACTACACATTTATGACGGATCAGGGTTGGAAAGTGACCGAGTATCGGCCATTCAGCGCGAGCTATGCGGTGCTACATACACCTTGCATGCCGGCGACTGAATATCGAAATGCATACCTATGGCCGGAGCCTGACAGCAAATCTGATTATGAACCAAGCACCGGCAACATGCTAGCTACGCTGACAAATCAGCAACTCAAGTTCAACTACTTCTCAAAGGACGTACTCCGACAATTGCTGGAAGAGAGGGTAACTATTCGAAATAGGAACCGATCTTCGATCCTGGGGCGTCTGGGTGACCTTTCCGGCGAAATCTACGGGGCATCACTACTCCGGACGCCCGAAGCCGATAAGCAAAGACAGGGTCTGGAAAAGACCAGGCTGGATCTGGAACGACAACTCCGTGAAGAAGATGTCACGCTCTGGCGGGATTGTCTGGAAGCACGTCGTGAACTTATTTTGGCAGATAAGACATATTCGGGTACCCAGTTCAGGCACGGGCTTATGATTTCCATGCCTTCTCTTGATGACAGTAAAGGACAAACAGACACAAGCCTTTCAGGCTAGATGTCGGGCACTTCGCCCAATAATCGGCAAGCAGGCTGACCAATTCTGGACGGCCTATCTTTTCCAAGACGAGGAAGGCCGGGAAGAGCTTGAGGAACAGTTGAATCTTCTCGTGAACGCGAACCTCAATACGGACGTGCAGAATACCACGCCTATTTTCCATCCGCCGACTCAGCCGGAGGCCCAGGGCGATGTCGTTATGGGCTGGGTCCACTACAACGGCAAAGACATGTTTCCCTTTGGCCTGCGCCCTCTGGAGCTTGCCCAACACACATCGCTTGTGGGCCGTACAGGATCGGGTAAATCGAACGCGGGCTACCTATTGGCTATGAATCTGGCCAAAGCGGGAATTCCCTGGCTTTGCCTCGATTGGAAACAGTCC
>Ga0172375_10001918_pt1 | contig 33043 bp, 26 predicted proteins | sample LakKiv1m_FD_114537 | JGI IMG/M metagenome (GOLD analysis project Ga0172375, IMG submission 114537) | Freshwater microbial communities from Kabuno Bay, South-Kivu, Congo - kab_092012_11.1m | ecosystem: Environmental > Aquatic > Freshwater > Lake | place: Democratic Republic of the Congo... | reverse complement strand
TTTTTTATTTTAAACCATCTTTATTTTCTTAGATATATAAAAATAAAATGGCTAGACCAACTATAGAAAGCAAAAAGAAAACTCTATCAGTTTCTATTAATACAGAGTTAGATGAAATTTTAAATAAAATCTGCGAAGAAAAAAATATTAATAAATCTAAATATATAGAGCATTTAATAAAAAAGGAAATTGATAAAGAGAACGATTTGGATGAACTTTAATAATTTCTTATTAAAAGTTCAGATACTTCACCTCTTTTTTGTGGATCACTATTGATAAATCTTTTCATATGTACTCTTTTAATAGTATAATTATTATATAGATTATCAAAAAAATTAACATCTGAGTTACTTAAAAGCCATTTAACATTAAGATTTGTTAATTGGTCACAAAATTTTTTTAATCTTAGTTGTTCATCATCATTAAATCCATCTTTAGAGTATGAGTTAAAAGAGGAAGTTTTAGATACTGGTTTATAGGGTGGATCGAAATAGAAGAATGTCTTATCATCTATATATTTAATGGTCTGGTAGTAATCAACATTTAAAATAGTAGTTTTTTGTAGTATATTACTTACATTGATAATATTTTTTTCATCACAGATTGTTGGATTTTCAGATTTAGAGAAAGGAACATTGAATTCACCTTTACTATTTACTCTGAATAATCCATTAAAACAAGTTTTATTTAGAAATATTAAGTATGCGGTCTGTATTAAATCATTACTATTTCTTAAATTAAAGTCGGCTCTGATCTTATAGTACAAATTGGATTTATCTTCTATACTAATTAGTTTTTTATAACTATTTTCTAGTTTTTTAAGATTGCTAATTAGTTCATTTGGATTATTTTTAATAATATTATAACCAATAATTAGATCTGTATTTATGTCGTTTATTATTAATGTTTTAAGATTGTTAAATTTTTGTGAAATTGAAAAAAATAGAGAGCCACCGCCTACAAAAGGTTCAATATATGTTGTGTATGTTGAAAAATCATTTGGTAATGAATTATAAATTTCTGGTAAAAGCTTTGTTTTACCTCCAGCCCATTTTAGAAATGGTTTTGTGGTATTTTGTTCTGTTTCTATCATTTTAATCATAGTCGTGTTTTAGTAAATAGTTTAATTCAGATTTAAAGGTAAATAAGTTTTTTATTAGAAAAATTATCCGTATCTTTGCAGTATGATAAAAGAAGATAAAAAATATTGGCTTAATGAATATGGTGAGAGATACTGGTATAAAAAATCAGATATGACTATAGTTGCTTATAGGGCATATCATTGGGTAGATAGAATTACTTTTATAAATGAGGGTTCAACCCATTATGTAGAAGGATATGGTTGGTCAACAGGAGATAGACTTTATATAGGTAAAGAAACAACTTATACAGAATTTAAAAAGCAATTAGATGAATGGGTACCGATAGAAGATCATAAAAAATATGCAGAAGAATTAAATGATTATTATAAATATAATTTGTGTTGATGAGAGAAAAGAAAGCCCGGTTAAACCGGGCTTTTTTGTTAAATCATTTCCCAAATGTCTTCTTCAAAATCAAGATCCAAAAATTTCTGGTATTCTTCTTCACCTTTGGCTTTCACTTCATAAAGAAGTGCAATAAGGTTATCCATTTTTTCCTTGATAAGAGGAAGTTCAGGATCACTTTCAAATATACCGTTCATCATATCTTCAAAGTAACCAAATTCAGTCTGATTCTCGTTCATATCCATAGCTGATATTACAAACATCACTTTTTCTTTCAGATTCATAGATTATTTAATTTATCTTTTCTATCTTTTTGAAGAAAATATTTTTCGGCATCTATGAATAGGCGACAATGGTTAATGTGATTGACATTTTCTTCAAAATGAGAACTATTTTTATGTGAACAAGTCATGTAATTAGACCCAGTATAGTTGTTTATTAGAATATTAACTTCAGTATATTCTGAATATAAACAGTTTAAACAATTGCTATTTTCCATTAGAATTTTCTTTCTCTTTCCATTCTTTTTAAGGTTTCGTAAGGCGTTTCACCTTGTAACATTTGATAACTACATCCTGTGCAACCACCTTTCCAAGTACCTTTTTTTTCACCTATATCATCACTAAAATCAATTTCAATGTCTTTATGAACTTTTCGTGTCCATTTTAACCATTTAAACCATTTTGGTCTCCATTCCATTTCACGTACTTTTATTGTTGCTATACAATCTTGAATTTCACCACTTTTTGTTATATATCTATATGGATGGTTTTCTATAAATAATGTATCTTTCCATTTTTCTATATCCCAAAAGTTCATACCTCTATTATTTTTTGTTTCATGAATCCAAGTGTTATTTTTTGTTAAACAACTTGTTCTAATCCAATCTAAAGCCCAAGGTAAATCATATATTTTTGTCTTATCACCTAAAGCAAAGCATAAACTATCCATATGAATACAAACACCATATCTAGGAGGATCACATTCATTATAGGGTATTTTATAATATTTCTTTTTTGGCTTATATTCTGGATTTGTAATTACTGAAAGTTTATCATTTCTTTTTTCTTTTAATGTACTTTCTCTTTCAACTTTTTTGTAGTGCTTCCAAGGTAAGTAGAGAAATAGTTTACCCCATATAAAATATATTTGAAGCATTGGTTTTGATTCAAAATAACCAGCAATGTGATATTTTATATCAAATCCAGACCAAGTAGGTGTGAATTTAAAATATTTTGTTTTTATAGTTTTGTCTGACATATTTTTTTATATGTTTCATTTTTTTACAAGTTTAAAATTATATATAGAGTTATGAAATATAAAAAAATATAATTTATGAAACACTTAAAATTATTTGAAAAAAGGAACAAAATTACTACCTATTTGATTATTTCATAATAGAATCCGATGAACATCAATATAAATTATTTCCAGATTTAGAAAGTTGTCATTTATATTTTTTAGATATTGTAAATGAAGAAAGAAGAGATTTGGAAGGTGATAGTTATGATGATGAAACTATGTTTTTTACTAGTGTAAAAGAGGCATCAGAATGGTATTATACTAAATCTGATAACGAAGTTGAAATAGGTTGGGATAAAGTTGAAGTGCAAGATAAATATATACCTTCTGAAGAATTGAGATTAAAGATAGATGCAAAAAAATACAATTTGTAAATGAAATATAATTTATAATGGATACAAATAATTATGATATTATTAATAAATACTTTGATTTAGTTCAACAAGAAATCAAAAAATTAATTTCAGAAGATAAAGAAATTAAACCGAAACAAATTGATCAATTTAATGCTGAAATTTTTAATCAACCAGCAGAAATTCAAGCAGAAATTCGTCAGTATATAGATAAAGCAACAATGAATAATTTAGATATTAAGAAAGTTGCTAAAATTATATATGATAGATTTAAAACACAAGTTAAAAATAATGTTTTTAATCAACAAGATTCCCAAGAAATTCCAAATACACTTTTGGGTGAAAGAAAACATATTAAAACTTTTGAAAATTTTGCTTATGAGGGTTCATATTTTCATTCAATTGATAATAAACTATGAATAAAGAAGAATTTGATAAATTTATTACATTTTTGAATGACCCAGAAATGTATAAATCTACAAAAAAATACAATTTATGATTACTAAATATAAAATTTTTGAAGATTATGAGTTATCTGGAAAGCATTCATTTTTTATCTTTTTACAGATAATTTCTAATCATGATTTTCATTTTATATTAAATGATTATTTTACAAAGCTCTATAATTATCATTTTTTCTTCTCAACTGAAACCATTAAAAATATAGATGAATTTGTTGAAATCTTTAAATATAAACATTCTTTGTCATCTGCATATAAGACATTAATAAAAATTAAATCTAATAAATTAGCATTTTTCTTTGGTATAAAGGAGAGTAATTTATTGAGATATGGTTTTACAGATCTGGATACACAAAGAAGTTATATCATTGGTGAATTCAATGTAAGTGATACTTATTTTAGAGAGATTTCGAAGTATAAGGCGATGCAATCAATAAATAAAATTCTTCAGAATGTAGATGTAAAAAATTTATCAATATTATCAAAGATTAAAAGTGATTTTGAAAAATTTTATAAATCAAAGAAAAACCAAAAAATTAAAATAGAAGATAATAGGGTTATTAATTACTTTGATAGAAATCAATTTACAGATGAGGATTTACAAATGAACAGACTATATAGAGCTCTTGATCAGTGGGTATCAAAAAGAGGCTGGAGAAATAAAGTAGAATATAGTGTAGATGATACGGAAGATATAATAAAATTCATAATAATTGTTAAATGATAACTAAATTTAAATTATACGAAAAATTTGCTGAATCTGAGTATCTTAGAAGAAAAGTAGAAGAAGAAAAGAAAATGTTTCAAAAACTTGGAGAAAGCTATATTAAAGAAATAGTTGCTGAAGGTGATTTTGAAGGCTTAAATTATCTTTTAAATAATGGATTTAGTCTGAAAGATTGTGAGGATGATGATAATTTACTTACAATTGCAATAAAAAATAATCAACCAGAAATGGTTGATTATTTAATAAATAAATCTGATTATTTTGAAGATAAAGGATGGAGTGGTAAAGACGATTATATTAATTCTATTAGTCCTAATGATATAGTTGGTCAAAGAGATTATAATAAAAAACAAATTATATCAAAAGAAGCCGTAGAATGGCTTAAAACAATTACAAAGTTAGGATATAATTTTAATGATGGAAATTATAATTTAATAGAACTATATTTATGTGAAACTAATTATAATTTTGATGGATATCAAAAATCTTTAATTGAAGGTGTTGAACCGTTTATAGATTGGTTATTAGAAAATTATCCAGAAAATTATCCACTTGTTAAAGATTGTTTAAATGGCTCAAAAGAAGCAGATGATATAAAGAAGAAGTATAAATATCTTGATGATTCTGATAAATATAATTTATAAATCACAATTATAAAATATTTTTGAACTTTACCCTTTCAAGGTAAAGTTTTTTTATATATATGTAAAAATTACTTTTATTATCATGATAAATCAGAAGAATACATTTGTATCTCTAGCGGAACAATTAGCATTGTTAAATAAGAACTCTATTGAGGTTATGACGAAATTGAATGATGTTGTAACTAATAGAAACTCAGTTGTTAATGTGAGTTTAATGAATAGCGATGGTACAGTATCATCCTATCAATTTCCAACAGTAGGACAACTTAAAAACGAGATAGATATAGCTAATAGAAATATTAGAAAACTATCAGGATTGGCAGATAGCTCAGCTTATGTATCAGATGGTACAACTATGAGAAAAGTTTATGTTGATGACTTAAATCGCGAACCAGAGCCTATTGATAATTTGAATAATATAACTAGATTCATACCTATAAATAATTCATTCTTTGAAGCACTTTCTAATCCCATGTTAACTGTACAACTTGATTTAACTGGAAAAATAGATAGAAAAGTATCTAAAGTTTTATCAAGAAGATATATAATTGAGTTTCAAAAAGATAGTGACGGTAATTTTACAACTGATGGTTTAGCATCCAGACAAGATTTTGAGAATAATTTCTTAAATAGAAATGATATTTCTGTTGAAGATTTAACTGCTTGGTATGAAAATCCAAAAAATTATGGTATTTTTAGATCTGATCAACCTTATGATGAACAAGTCTTTGATTTAGATTATGATCAGTTACAATATTTTGGTATATTTGATGTGATAGGTATAGATAATGATACTATTAATAAAAAATTATGGTATGTATTAGGTTCTATAACTTATTATGATTATTCAGGAAATACTAGACAGCTTTCAATTGGTGATGAATTGATTATAAATAAAAAGGATTCTGCCACTAAATGGAGAGTTAATGAAATTAGTACTGCGAAAAGCAATTTCAGAGTTATATTAGAACGTGTAGAAGGATTAGAGCCTGTACCCGTACTTTTAAAATCTTTAAAAATTTATAGTCCTGAAATTAGCAAAAAAACTATAAAAGTATCTATTGGATACGATGAATATAATGTAATTTTTGTTAAACCTATTAATACAGATGCAAATATTATATCTTCAACTTGGTCATATGGTACATCCTTTTACTCTAATGATTTAGTTTTGGATACTAATGAAACTGTTTCTATGACAAAATTTTACAATGAATCAGTTTTTGATTATGGTGCTTTATTAAGAGATATGATAGTTAAGGATATTCCTAGTAAATATGGTGAGGCACCAAATGTTCCAGTTCTTGATAGTGGTAATTTTAAAGTAATTCAGATCAATAAACATTTAACAGATACTGCAAATTCAACAAAGATTAAGGAATTACATTCCCAAAAAACCTCTGTTAAATCACAATTAGAGCAATTAAGTGATGCAATTGCAGAAAAAACTAAAGAAATAAGCACTAAGCAATATAAATCTACATCTGATAAACAAGCTGCACAAAATCAATTAAGTTCATTAGTTAATCAACAAACTTCTTTAACTAAATTGTACACATCAATTGTTAATCAAATTAGTGCAGAAAATGCTGGTATTTCTGATGATGCACCTAAATTTAGAATTCGTGGTTTTTGGAGTTTTCCGGAACCAGTTATCGTTAATACTGCTGGACAACAAATTAAACAAGAGGTTGTTCAGTTTAAAATTCAATATAGATATAGCGCAAAAGGTGGTTCAGAGCCAACAACAGAAGGTTTTAAATTAAATTTAACCGAAACTTTTTACACAAATGCAACTTCAACAGGTGACATTTCTGATCAGACAAAAGCATATTTGAATCCGAGTGTTTCCACACAAAATTCCACTGTAACTGGTTATTTTTCTAATTGGAATCAAATGTTAACAGATTCTAGACAAAGAGAATATAATAAAGCGTTGGATGTGTGGACTTGGAAAGTTGAAGATGTTTCAGATGCTAATACGCCAAATATCAATCAATTAGATATTCCAATTCAGCAAAATGAAAAAGTTGAAATTAGAATTAAATCAATTTCCGAGGTTGGCTGGCCTAATGCTCCGATAGAATCTGATTGGAGTGATATATTAATAGTTGAATTTCCAGATGATTTGGCTCAGGTTGGTGGTGAAAATACATTGATATTAGAAGAAGCTAAAAATGAGCAAGTTTATACCCAAATAGAAAGTAAATTTAATTCTAAGGGCTTAACAACACACTTACAGCAATCCTATTATGTTAATGATCTTTATATAGCACATGCTGATGTTAATTTAAGTACATCTTTTAAGGATACGGCTGGAAATGTCATTATGCTTAATCAATATTTGAAAACTTTAACAGATAGAATAACTGCACTTGAGGAAATAGTTCTACGTGCTAAGGGTGAACTTATTGTTAAATTGTTCAGAAATGCATCAGATATTAAAATTGATAATGGCGCTGCTGTTAATGTATCATTAAGGTGTGAAGACTATGCTGAGCTTTCTGGTGGTACTAATAGAACTTATCTGAATAGCGTATATGCTGCTGATGATTATTATTTACAATTTGAAAATATATCAGCTGGAAGTCAACTAGGTTTATTATCATATAGAACTTACGTACCTACAGTTGATGGTGATAATAGATTCTACAATCCTACTTATGCAAAAGGATCGTTAGCCTGCTATGTTAATTCTGAAGACAATCTAAATGTTCAAGAAGATAATCAGTTTATTTGGTTCGAAGATACTTCCGGTACACAACAAATTTATTGTTCAGGTAATACATTTACTTCAACTGGTTTAGGTAAGGTGTTATATTCTAAAAATTGGAATATTGGAATGTGTGTTTCAGGTGCTGGATATTCAACATTAAATGTATTTAGTGATATTAACTGGACCACAGTTTCTTGGAGTCCTGACACTGATTATCAAACTGATTTTCCAGTTACTATTCATCCTTATATTGATAATATAGATAATTATATTTACACTGATAAGGGTGGTGTTAAATTGATAAACGCTAATTCAAAATTCACACTACCGATTAAGATATTCTTTAAATTAGCTAGTGGAACAGCAGACACTGTAACTTTTGCATCGAATATATCAACATCACCGTATGTTATTAGAAAATTAAGAATATTCTTGGAACCAGAAAATCTAAGTAGACCTTTTGAATTTGAAATAATATTTAAAATATTCAGAAATAGAACTTATAATACAAGAACGGTTAGTAGACCAACTATTATATCATCTTCTTCTGATTCCAATTTTATGTCTTAAAAATAACTACAATTAATGATTCATAAAAGTTTTCAGTTACTAAGAACCAATCCAGCATTAACAACTAATATTAAATTAGTTGTAACATCTGATTATAAATTATACTTAGAATCATTTGATACTAACAAGCAATTATCAGATCAAAAGTTTAAACATTTTTTGATAAATAAAAATCATCTTTATGAAGATCAAGTTATTAAATTTTTTGATGGTTTATCTTCTCAATTGGCATTTGATGTCAAGTATGATTTGGATGATACAAATGTTTTTTCGACTTATAATAAACAATTTGATGATATATATTGGTCTGGTGCAAAGGCGGTTGAGGATAACTGGTATGTTGAAGATTATGAATATTTAGCACCACTTTTTATAAGAAAAGGTAATCTTCCAGATGCTTTTATTATATTGAGAGTTGATGAGCCGACGACATATGATGTTGAAGATAATCAATTCGGTGCTAATGAATTAAATAAGGATAATTTCTACTCTCAAATAGTTGATAAATGGAAATGTGTGAGTTTATTTGATATGCGTTATCAAAGTGATTTTGGTTATTTTTTATATAATAATTATGTAGATAATATAAGATATCCTGAGAAATCTTTCGAATTAGATTTTAGACAATATGAATATTCAAAATTTTATGGTATAGATTATCTTAACGGTGTTTATGTTACTAAATCTAAATTTTTACAAGATTTATTATATTATGAACAGCCTCATTATAAATTAGAGAAAGAAATTCTTAATTCATATAGAAGTAATAATTTGATTTTTCCTCATATTTTAAATCTTAAATACTTATTCAATGATGTACCTTCTACACCAGATAATATTAATAATTATTCACTAAATAGATATTATGGTTTCTACATTGATAATCTAGAATATGTAACAAGTTTAACTTCTTATATTACATCAGATATTAGAACTGGACTTACTCTATTAAATAATATTTTCGGCTATTATACAGGAAGTACTTTTATAGAAGATACTTATTCACCATTTGTAGAGGAATGGAAACCAGATAAAACCTATTGGATACAGTATTCAGATGATTTTTATCAAGTAAAAAAAGTTCTTAAAGATGGTAGATATGTTTATCAAATAATTAGTGATTTCGATATGAGTGGTTTAACATTTTCAACTATCAATGATAGAACTTGTTATATTAACTACGAAGCAGGAACAAATTATAATTGTAGAACTATTCAGAATCCTTCTGGTTATACTAATTTTATTTCTGGATTTACTTCTAATTTCAAAATAGATCCTTATTATAAAGATGGTAACACTGAGGTAATGTATGCTGATTTATATATCATAGAAATAGATGGAATTTATCATATATTGAAATATAGAGATGGAAATTATTATATACAAAGTGATTATGCTATTAATTCGTTTCCAACCTATTTAGAATATTGGAAAGGCGGTAAAAATAGTAAATATTATAAATATAAAAATACTTATAGTTATAATACTAAGCCTTTATCATATTCTGTCTATAGATTAAAGTTTAGTGACATTAAAGATTTTGATTTTAATAGAGTTAATTCACATTTTGCAGATTTTGATTATGAGAAAGATACATATTATATAACTGAGGAGCATAAATTATATGCAACTGATTATACTGATACATCAGTCTTGAACAAAACATTTATGGTTCATCCTAGAGGTGAATTCGGACAATATCAAATTATGAATGTTTCATCTGAATATGTCGCAGATGATGAATTATATGAGGTTTCTTTTAATGATTTAACTGATATATGGAGAAAAAATCAATTTGTTGTTAAATGGGGATTTGCTGGTTCAAATTCAAATTGTGATTATCCTTATAAATTAAATAATTCTATTGATATAGGTGATGTATATAATGGCGCATGTGACGTTATGAGTACAACACCATTCCAATTAGAAAAAAATTTAGATTATTTTTATAGAATAGGTAATTTGATTTCTGGTAGTACCACTAATATTTTAAGATACTTAAATCAAACTATTAATATTGAAGTTGATTTAATGGATTATCATAGTAAAAAATTTAATTTAGACTTATATTTAAAATCAGATGTTGATTATTTTGATTATTTTTTTAGAAATAAATCATATTTTACAATTAATGAATTGAATTACACTAAAATGAATATAAAATATTCAACATTTCAATCTGGCGATTCGTATATACCTTCTTCTACATTATTTAAAGGCTTAAATATTAATGCTATAAGAGTAAGTAATATTGCTAGAGATAGCTCAGGAAAAATTTTAAATGTTATTTCAGATACTAGTGAAAATTATAATAACTATAAATTTGCAATTATACTTAATGATGTTTATGAGTATTATAATGGAACTGGTTATACATCAACTGTAGAAAATGGATTGAGTGGTAATACATTGATTGATAGCGGTGTGAATGCTATTCACGTATTTCTGAATGATAAATTCAAAAATTTCTTAGTTGTCATAAATGTTAAGATACCTATTCAAGAAAGTTACATTAATTTAAACAATGTACCTATTTTTGGTGAAAAATTTGGATTATATAACTCTAAGACCTTAGATGGCACAGATTTAGTATCTCCAGCAACGGTTAGTAATTTATATGAACCTGCATTAATTACTGCTGCTAACTTCGTAGATTGTTTTGATGATATGAATACCTTATCATCATTTGAATCTGGTATAACATACTATTATATAAATTATTCTGGATTTACAGGTTCAACTGGTCCAATTAATATATTTAATCCTAATAATAGTATGAAAAATGTACCTGATTGGGGTAAATATGATCCTCCATTCGTTTTAACAGTTAATGCACCAGAATTATTACAGACCAAAAAACAATCCTACTATAAAAATGCAATAAAAGGTCCATCAGTTAACATTTATGATAAATATGTAACTTATTATGATCAGGATCAAAAGCAAAAATATAATGTAGTTGAACCTTTAGCAAGAGAAATGTCATTAAATATTACTGAAAATAACTTAAATACTGTTTATGCATTTAATACCGTTGCAACACCAAATATAATTTATAGATATAATGGTAGTTATGAACCTATTTTTTCTACAATTCCGGTATTTAATAATACCTATTTATATAATTCAGGTAATACTATAAGACAATGGGATTCCAATTATAAATTTGATACAACATATGAAAATTTTGGAAGAATAGAAGAATTAGTATTTTCAAAGGTTAACCCAGACTTATCACCTCTTAAATTAAAAAACACTGATAAAGATCGTTCAATATATCCTATGGTAGATGAATTTGGATTTCAATTCGGCTCAAGATTTATATTTAGTTCATCCTGGGATCATAATTTTTATGTTATAACTAATGCTGAACAAAATATTAATAAGCAAGTTTTCTCTAATCTTTCACATGTTGAATATATTATTGATACTATTAAACCAAAAGCATGAAGATATGATTATAGATAGTATAATAAGTTTGAAAATAAAAGATAACTGGACGTTGTCTTATTATCAAAAATTTTTAGAAAATATAAAAATCGGTGATGATATTAACATTAATGTTGAACAGTTACCAAAAAATAGTTCATTTAAAGTAAAAGTCAAATGTGATATTTGTGGGTGTGAAAAAATGATTACGTATCAAAAATATAATAAAAATACAGAAAAGCATAAGATTTATACGTGCAAGAAATGTTTTAATATTAAAAATAAAAAAACATGTTTAGAAATTTATGATAATGAGAATTATAATAATAGAGAAAAATATAAAAAAACTATTAATTATAAATATAATGTTGATAATGTTTCACAGATTGATTCAATTAAAATAAAAAAACAAGAAACATGTATGAGTAATTATTTGGTATCAAATCCATCTCAAAATCATGATATACAGCTAAAAATTAAAGAAACATTATTAAGAAAAAACATGAAAAAATATAATAACTTATTGTATATCAAAGATAATATATATACATTTTCATGTGAAGAAGGACATGAGTTTAATATTACAAGAGAACTTCTTAAAAATAGAAAAAATTTAAATACTATTCTTTGTACTGTTTGTAATCCAATAGATACGCAGATTTCAGGAAAAGAATTACAATTAGTTAAATTTATTAGGGATAATTACGAAAATGATATTAATATTAAAGATAGAAGTCACATTAGTAAGGAATTAGATATTTATTTACCTGATTTAAAGTTGGCATTTGAATTTAATGGATTATTTTGGCATTCCGAATTATATAAGGAGAATAATTATCATCTAAATAAAACAGAGGAATGTGAAAAACAAGGAATACAATTAATTCATATTTATGAAGATGATTGGATATACAAACAAGATATAATTAAATCTATGATACTAAATAAATTAGGTAAAATTACTAATAAAATTTACGCTAGAAAATGTAATATTGAGGAAATTAATAATAATAAAATAATTAGAGAATTTTTAGATAAAAATCATATTCAAGGATTTGTCGGTTCAAAATTAAAATTAGGTTTATTTTATGATAATGAATTAGTTAGTCTAATGACTTTTGGTAATCGTAGAGTAGCAATGGGTAAAAAATCAACCAATGAAAATGAATATGAATTATTAAGATTTTGTAATAAATTAAATACTAATATCATAGGTGGAGCTAGTAAGTTATTTAATTATTTTGTTAAAAATTATAACCCATCAGAAATAACCACATATGCCGATAGAAGTTTTAGTCAAGGTAATTTATATAAACAATTAGGATTTGAATTTGTTAATAAAACAGAACCGAATTATTATTATATAATTGATGGTGTTAGATATCATAGGTTTAATTATAGAAAAGATTTATTAATTAAGCAAGGATTTGATCCAAATAAAACTGAGCATCAAATAATGCTTGATAGAAAAATTTATAGAATATATGATTCTGGAAATTTAAAATTTAATCTCACTATATGAAAAGTAATTTAATGTTAAAAAAATTTAGTACTAATGCAATATCTGGTACAATGAATCAACAAGAATTGAGAACATTTTTTGGTGGTAAAGTTTTATATTCAGAAGATAACATTTATATTAATAACGATTCAATCAATTTTAGCCAACTTGTTTCAGATTATGATTATGGTTTTCAATATTATGATTATAATTCTGTAACTGAATGGGAGACTCAATTTTATGAGAACTTAACTGATTTGAAGAATAATAACCAATCTATATCTCTATATAGCCAAAGTGAACTCTCATTAAATAATAATACTAGATGGGTAATAACAATTAATGGTTCTAACATATTAAAGGATTATTTATTTTATAAAATAAAAGAAGCAAGGGTATTTAAAAATATTCATTCAAGTGAGGTATACTCTAATAATATAAATAATGCTATATATGAATATATTACATACAATACTTTTGGTAGATACAGACTAGATAAAGTTAATTTCTATGTTAGTTATTATGATATACAAAAACAGACTATTTACGAAAATGTTATGTTACAATATAATCCAAAGTTTAATGTTGATGTTTATAAGCAAAGTAATTTAAGTAATATGAGTGTTGTTGGTTATGATCCTTATAAATTTGATACCATTACAATTCAATATAATCAATCTAAGTCATCTAGTCAATATAGTTTTGATTATTACTTTGATCTTAATTTCACGAAAATTTAAAGATTATATTTATTAATATCAATCTGGAGTTGTAATTTTTTCTTAGTAGGTGCCCATGCTAACAATTCCTTTTTTCTAAAAGCCATATAATGATTAGGCGGTCCTAAAATGAAAGAAGGTATAATATTTTGAAAAAGAACGTAATATGGAAATCCTCCTATATCCTTTTCTTTTTGATTTATAGAATCAATCTTACCAATTTCATTATTGAAAAAATCTATTAATGAGAAATCTTGATCAAATTTATTAGAGTCAATTTTAACATAATCACCAATTTTTGGTTCATCAGTCAATGTCTCATATGTTTTTAAATATTTCATTAGTTAAACAATTTACTCTTTTTTATATATAAAATAAAAATAACGAATTATCATGTCTGAAAACGAAGAAGAAAAGGATAAAAGTGTGGGTGATTCTAGAATTGTTTTATCTAAAAAAATGATAGAATCTACAAAATATTGGAAATCTATAATAGATGGTTTAACCAAAAGAATAAGAGAGGATGATCTTAAGGATATAATTGATATTCAATCAGAAGCAATAAGTCATAGACAAACTGTTGTTGAAGAAATTAGAATGTATAGTGTTAAAATTCATAAATTAGTTCAAAAAATGAAAATTTTAACAAAACAAAGATTTGAATTCTATGCAACTTCTTATCAAGTTAAAACCTCAGGTACAGAAAAATTAAAATTAATAGAAGCAGATTTATCTGAACATCAATCTTTTATTAACGAATTAGATGAGCATGTTAATTTTTTAAGAGATACTTCTAAAAATCTAGAATCTATTAATTTTTCAGTTAAAGGTAGAATAGAATTAGCAAATATTTTAGGAGTATGATAGAAGAAGTAATCAATAAATTAAGATTATTGGGGTATAATCCTATTTTAAAAGAATATAAAAAATACGTTGATGTGAAATTTGTTTCATTTGGATTTGATAATTTTAAAAATTTACATAAGGAAATTATACACCAAATATGTGGAACTAAATTAATGGAATTTTATTATGGTGGTGATACTCAACATATATACATTAGAACAAATTTAAGAAAAGAAAAATTAGAAAATATTAATAAAATTTAATTATGAAACATTATAAAGATTATAGATATGAGCATTGTACTGGTGCTAAAATTACTAAGGATAATCAAGATGATTATAATTATGGTAGTGGTGGATCTAATTGGTGTTCTGCTAGATATCCTTCTAAAAAAAGAAGCAAAAGAGTATGGAAAAAATTTTATAAATTATTTCCAAGATTAGCAGAAAGAGATAATTGGAATGGTGAAAATTCAAATAAAATGAAATAAATTATTAATGAAATTTAAATTAAATCAAGATAATACTAAGCTAATTTTAACTGAATCGTCCAAAGCTGAATATAACCAATTGAAATTATATTTAACTAGAAAAGTTAAAAATTATAGATTTCAGAAAAGAGTTAAGCTAGGTGTGTGGGATGGATCAATTTCGTATTTTAAAGACGGCTATATTGATTTTGGTTTATGGCAAGAAGTTTATCAATGTTGCAAAGAGTATGGTTATCCGTTTATTATAGAGAATAAAGAACAATTTCCAATTAATAAAGATATTACTAAAGAAAAACTTCAGAGTTTTATTGATGATTTTTATAAAGATCATAAAACAAAAGAAGGAAACCCTTTTATTCCATATGATCATCAAGTAGAAGCAATATATCAAATATTAAAATATCAGTTTGGAATTGTTGAAATTGCAACAGCTGGTGGTAAATCTTTAGTATTTGGAACATTACTTTTTTATTATTTAAAAAATATTAATCCAGATGCTAAATTTCTACTTATAGTTCCAAATATTAGTTTGGTAACTCAGTTTTATAATGATTTGAATGATTATAATTTTGGATTTAATAGTGAAAATAAAAATCCATTAGACATTCGTATAGATGAAGTTATGAGTGATAAACCTAGAAAATATAGAGATGAAGAAAAAAAGCCAAATATTTTTATAGGTACTTATCAATCATTAGAGAAATGGCCGCGTGAATGGTTTCGCCAATTTGATGTTGTAGCAACGGATGAAGCACATACCTGTAAAGCAAATTCACTTATTTCTTTATTGACTAAAACTTTTGGAAGTGCTAAGATTAGATTTGGAATGTCAGGAACTTATCCATCAACTAATTCAGTAGAAATTTTAACTATTGAATCTCTTCTAGGACCTAAGTTAATTAATATTAGTGCAAAAAAATTGATGGATAAAGGATTAATTTCTAATGTTAAAATAAAAGCTATTTTGTTACATCATGATAATAGAAAATTTGCAGAAGGTGTACATAATATTAGAAAAAGAGGTGACGGACAAAAAGCTTGGCAATTAGAAAGAGAGTACGTTTCAAATTCATCTAAGAGAAAAACTTTTATCAAAAGTTTAGTAGATAAATTCAAATCAAATTCTCTTATATTGTTTCATACTATTGAGTACGGTACCGATTTATTTAATTATATAAAGGATAATTGTCAAGGTAAAGATGTTTTTTATATAGATGGTTCTACATCAGTAGAAAAGAGAGAATACATTAAAGGTAAAATGGAAGATACTACAGGTAATCCTAAACTTTTAATAGCATCTTTTGGTACGACTAGTACAGGTGTGAATATTAAGGCAATTACAAATATAGTGTTTGCTCAAGGTTTTAAAAGTGACCAAGTGATACGCCAGTCAATAGGTAGAGGTCTTAGGTTACATTCAGAAAAGAATAAGTTGGTTGTTTTTGATTTAGTTGATATTTTTCATTCAGAATTTAAAACCATACTTCTAAGACAATATGAAGCAAGAAGAGATGATATTTATAAAAAACAGAAATATCCTTACGAAGAGTTAAAAATTAAATTATAAGTTATATTTTTCTACATCTTTTGTAACATTAGAAAGTAATTTACAATAATTTAATACTGTAAATTTAACTCCTAATTTTTCAGTATGGTCTTTTACTTTACCACTTATTTTAACATAATCACCTTTATTAACTTCGGCACCTATATTATAAGTAAAGAATTTATTTCCGTTATCATCTACAATTTTACATTGATAAGTTTTTGTTGATCTTCCATAATAAGTACCAACTAACGATTTGACATCATAAACTGTACCATTAACGAATATTTTTTCGCCTATCTTACCAATGTGCTGACTTTTACTTTCCTCTAGATTTTTCTTAGTTATAGTTTCAAAGTATAAATCCGTGTAATATTTTATTCTTTCTGCTCTTTCCGCACTTTTTCCATTATAATTTTTTGATAACCAAACGATATATTGAGGATCTTCTACAAATATATCTCCAAGAGTTTTTCCACGGTATTTTCCAAATGTTATTATTTCAGCTTGTGCAGCTTTGAATAAACCTGCTTTTGTTCCAGTTTTATCAATTAATACTGGTATTCTTCCTGTTGATTTTTTAGCCTTTTCTACAGCGACTTCAAAATCAGTACTGAGATTTGTAATAAATTGTGTTCTAAGTTTTGATTCTCTCCATAGAGTGTAATAAACATGATGTTTACCAGATACATCAATAAAAAAATAACCAAAAGTATAATCCCAATCAGGATCTTTACCTTCTTCTAAATATTTTTCAGCCCATTCTATTTCTTCATCTGTTGGTTGTTTTAATGAAGACATTTGTGCTTCATTCAGATATTGGGTGTAATTTTTTAGTTTCATAATATTTTGCACATTTATTTATTTCTCGTTGAAGTTTATTGGGAACTATTGGTTTTTGAACATAAAATAAAATACCCATTTCCTTAATCTTCTTTATACATGGATTACCACCAGCAGTTACAACAACAATAGGAATACCAAAGTTATCCGCAATATATTTTATTGTTTCAAAACCATCCATCTCCGGCATAAATATATCTAATAATATAATATCTGGAGGATCTTGTTTAATAAATTTTATTCCGTCTATACCGTTGATTGCTATCTGGGTATAATATCCCAATTTTTGTGCAATTGACTGTTGAATTATTGAACTATCAACGTCGTCATCTACTATAAGTATCTTATTTTTCATATTTTTATGTTATAATTATAAACTTTTTTTGAATTTTTTTATAGTATATATAAAAAATTAAATATGATAATTACTGTAACAGCGGAGGACTTGATCCGCAGATGTCTTTGGTCGGATTATAAAAGATTCGTTTTAAAAGATAAGTCAGAACAAGAAATTCAGAATATTGTAAAAGAAAATAAACCAATTGTTTTATCAGAAAATGATGCCTATGTTATTGGTTTATTAAAAGTCATAGAAACCGATAATCTTATTCATAGATTTGTAGTTCATATGAGAGAAGTAATTAACATAAAATCCACAATTTTTAATAAGAACGTTTATTTAGCAGTTAAGATAGTAGAAAATGAATTAGAAAGTTTTAAGAAAAGATTTCCGGAGTACTGGACACCAGATCCTATCTATGAGAAATCTATTTCTGAATTAATAATATATATCAATCAATTACAAGCATTAACTAAAACCTTTGAAATATTTGAATTTAAAGTAAAAGAAAAAAAAGTTAGATATTTTCAATCCAAGGACATTAAAAAAATGATATAAGGTTAAGATCACATTTATTATGGAAGAAAAATTAAGTCCTGTTATTACTGTATTAAAAAATGGTCCAATTCTGATTGAATCTGTTGAACCTATTTCACTTGTTCAGTCAGATGGTATTGTTGTTGAGGTTAAAAAATGTTATTTATGTAGATGTGGTGAATCTCAAAGAAAACCATATTGTGATGGAACGCATAAAAAAATAGATTTTAAAGATTAAAAAAGCCTGATTAAATCAGGCTTTTTTTGTTATTCCCATCTTTTATTAAGAATATTTGGTGTGTATAGTTCTTTTGTGGCATTATCTGCAAGTATAAGATATTCTGAGTCTTGTATAACTCTTTGTAGTAATATGTTGGATTTAGAATCTTCTGGTATAACATCATTAAATATTCTTATGTTTGTCATTTTAACATCTGATGCATAAACAGTTATTGTTTGGTTTATATCAAAACTATTTAACGGTATATTAGAATAAGTAACGGTTAAGACTTTTAATAAGTTTGTATCACTTAATTGTGCATTTATTTCAGTATTTTTAACTAGTCTGTAGCCTCTTGACGTATAATATGTTATTCCAGTTATATTTTGAGAATCTACTATAGCATTTTGATAATTTTCATTAAACATTGTTATGTTATAACTATAATTTCTTCTATATAAGTCTATGGCTACTGTTCTTTGTCTATTATCTAAATTTATTGTTAAACCATACCATATATTAGTTGTTAAACCAGTAGCGTTTAGATAATAGTTTAATTCATTGATTGTTAAGATTATTTGTTTATTTGAATAACCTATTTTATAACCTCTTTTATTTACTGAATCATAATTATTTAAGAAATCAAAATATACACTATTATTTATATAATAAGAAGTGAAAGTACTTTCATCTATTATTTTTTTCTCATCGTATTTATTGTTAAAATTAAACCAAAGATTAAATGCTCTATTATCACTAACTTCAAGTGTAGAGTCTGGTAATGTATAAGTAACTGCACTTACACCTAAGTCTAATGTTGATAAATTATAATAATTATCTGCAATTTTAGTACCTTTTAATGAATTAAATATATCTTTTTTAACAATAGATAATTTAGGGTTAACATTTAGCCTATATACTTCGTGTGTTGTTGGCTTGAGTTGTTTATTAACAATTTTATTTTCTTGTTGTTGATTTTCAAAACCAAATAAAGAATCTATGGTGTTATTTTGAGTCAATGGTTCAATAAGATTTTTAGATGCGGCGGAAAGATTTTGTTCGTTTGCAAGTTTTTCGTATTTTTCTAACACTACATTATAATAAATACCCATATACATAATATCTCTATGAACCTGAGCATGTCTAACCCTATAGAATCTATTTGCCTGACAGAAATAAATTATATCCTTTTGATTAGGTCTTTTTTCTATACCAAATGCTTTATGGAACTCATCTTTTAGAATGATAACTGTGAAAGTATCCATCATATCTAACATAAATTCATTAATCTGAACTTGATTATCTGGAAAGTTATTTTCTGGTACAATAATTTTGAGTTTTTGAACATCTACAATATTAAATAATTGATATTCATGTAAATATCTATCAATACCTTTACCGTCTGGATCTGTTAGATGATAATCAACAGTCCAGCCTAATATTTTACCTAAACTATTTGCTAGATAATTATACCAATTACCAATTTTAGTTGTTGCATAAGGTTTAAAATTTCCAGCTGATGTTGTAGGATCATTGCTTTGTTGAGACATATTACTTATGACATTACCTGTAAGATAGCAACTTAATCCTTGAGTAAACCAATCTCTATTATAATTATAGTTATTAGCATCAGCAGATGAGGTAGTTCCACTATGACAAATATAATTCTTATTATTTGAACTACCTAAACTTGAAGTACTTCCACTCCAATTTGGATATTGATTAGCACAATCTTCTCTTACACCGTATCTATTAGTTTTTAGATAATAGTTATTTATATTTTGAAAGTCACCTAATAAAATAATATCATAAACTTTAGATGTAATATTATTATCTATTTTTTGAATAGAGTATTCCACTTGTGCAAATCTGACCGGATTTAATTTTCTTGTTGATATATTTTCTGTTGTTAGAAGTTCCCAAGGCGTGTATGTTCTTCCACCATCTTGTGTAAATCTATATTTTATTGTAAGATTATTTGTATTTATACCATATATTTCAAATCCACTTAGACTAAATACTTTATAAATATTTTTTGGTGTTAAAATATAGCCATCATCTGGTACTTCAATGATTTCATCTGTTTCTTCAATATCATAAGTACCTTCAATTACAATTGCGTTTATGCTTAGAGTTGGAATAGTTGTAGTTTCTTTATCAATTCTAAAATATGTTAAATTTAGATAAAGTAGATCTAAAGGACAATAATCTTTTGTAATTCCGGTAATAGATGCTGGTTCACTAAAACTAACATCACTTCGAATATTGCTATAAGAAAAATATTTTTGAAAATAATGTTTATCTGTTTCGCCTCTAACAACATCCGAAAAACTTGTTATTGATTTTATACCTCTTGTAGGGGTTATAGAAAAAGTTTTTATATCCCTAATTTGATTTGATACTTCATCTGTTGAAACTGGATGTCCAACCCAACTCATAGTGAAAGTTCCATCAAATTTTTTGGTGAAGATATATTGCATCTAGTATTAATATTTTTCTTTATATATAAAAAAGATGAATCTGAAATTTTATATATAAAGAAAAATATTTTTTCATGACAACGATAGTACCTAATGATCTCTTAAATCCCACTGAAAAAACAATAAAAAATTGGAATTGTTCTTTTATTGCGGTTGAAGGTCCAAATGTTTTGGATAAATTGAGTTTGGAAGATTTGGCTATTCCTTATGAATCACAATATAGATCAAGAGTTGTCCTAAAAGCTGGTGAAACAGATCAACCATTAATTTATGGTTTTATTGGTAAAGCAGTTACTTTTTTAATGGTAAAAGTAACTTATGATAGTGAAAATGATCCATATTATCAATATGAAGAAGAGAAATATAATATAACTTATTATTTTGAAAATGATCCGGTATTAAGACCTCTTGGAAGATTATTGATAATGACTGGTTCTGCCGATAATAAAATTCCACAAATTTATTTTAATAATCCTTTGGATTATGATGTTATTTTAGATGTATTGCATGCGACAATAGATGCTGAATACAGTGGTTCAACTTATACTGGATTTAGTATGGCTGATCTTAGTGATGTACTCTTTTCCGGATTAACATCAGGTGACACATTACAATATAATGGTTTTTATTGGACTAATGTAACAGGTGTAACTAGTGGTGACGGAGGAACATCAGGTTCTTCTGGAACATCAGGAACATCAGGTTTTAATGTTAGTAATCCATTAATAAGTAGAGTCTTAACCTCAGATGGAACAGCAAATGGTGCTATTGCAAATTCTGGTTTTACTTATAATAGTACTTTTAGTTTTCTTACTGTTGCACCTGGTGTTAGTGGTATTACAAATTCTAGATCAGTTTTATCTAATGCATTGTTATATATAAGAGATACTGGTTTACCACTTAGTTTTGCAAGATTAGATTATAGTGTTGGACTCTCACTGAGAAATTTACGAGATGTTCAAATAGTTGCATATGATACTGATAGTGGTTTAACTTATAGAAATGGTTTTAGGATTTCAACAAATCCTTATAGCGGAGCGACCGGTACGATTTTTCAGTTATTTACGGATGGCTTTGGTCAATCCAGAGATGTTATTGCATGGCCATCAGGTAGTGGGGGAACTACAGATTGTAGAACTACATTTTTAACTCCTGTTAACATAAATAGTGGATTAACCATTACTGGTGATTTAATAATTAATGGAACTTCTTATAGTGGTGGAACCGGTACCTCAGGTACCTCAGGTACTTCCGGTATTGATGGATCATCTGGTTTAATGTCAGGTGCTACATTAAGTAGCGATTTTTACTATTTATCTGGAAGTTCAACTCTATATGTACCTAATATTATTGCAACTGGACTAACACTGATTGATGTATCAACTTTATCAGGAGCAACTAATTACGTTGTTACAGATTCAAATGGTAAAATTTATATAACTGAAACAGTTGGCATAACCGAAGATGTTGTTATAGGTGGCGTTACATTACATTTTGTTAATGGACTATATACTGGTCAAAGTTAAAATAATTTTTTTATTAATGGCATATGAAATTTTATTTTATAATACAAGTCAAATCTTATTAAGTACTATTGGTAATGTTTATTTTCAAGGTATCACAACATTAGTAGATATTTATTATGGAGTAAGCACTAAGACCAGAGTTACTGAAAATGATGTTAGATCAACTTTCTTAACTGCTACAGGCTATATAGGCTCTCCTACAGGTAGGCTTTATGTTTTTCCAACAGGCTATAATTATAAATATTGGTGCATTCCAGATATTCCAAATGAAGGTGAAAGAGTAGTTAATCAAATAACAAATGGTACAACCAATACAATTCTTGTCTATGATTCATATTATAGATATTATCAAACAAATCCAACACCATTACAATCAATAACTTACGGAAAAATGTCGATAAATGGTGTTACATATAGAATATATAGAACAATAACAAAAACATCAGCACACAATGAACAATATGTTAGTTCTTTTTAATAAAAAATATAAAAAATAATGAGTGGTCAAACATTTTATAACCCTGTCGAATTTGGTTACGAACTAGACGCTAGAATTGTACCAGATTATTCTGGTTCTGATCCTAGACAAATATATGCTATGCTAGAAGATTATTATCTGCATGGTGGTTTTAGAGTGTGTGATACAGTACAAGGTTCATTACCTTTCCCATCTGAATCGGATATAGATGTAGCTATACCTAATTATCGTAATTATATTACTTTTGACAGAAGAAAAATAGGAATGCTTGTTTATACTTTGGATGATGGTGAATTTTGGCAATTAATTAATAATCCAAGTGTAGATCCTGATAACTATGATAGAGCTGATAGAACCTTAACTACGAATTCAGATTGGTTAAAAATTAATATTAATCCATCAGTTTTTAGTGCTATAACCTATGATAATGTTTCCGGAAATTTAACTATATTATTTAGTAGAACATATATTTCCGGTGCTACTTATGAAAATAGTGGAAGTACCACAACTGAAATAATATCTGGATCCACTCTTTTTAACATAGTATCTAATCCTTTAAATTTTGCTGTTTTAACATCTAATGGAACATATGGTTCTGTAAATGCAAGTAGAAGTCTGATATTAGATAATGATAATTCAATTTTAATTTTAACAGGATCAACTTCATCTCTTACAATGAATCTTGGAGATATTGTACATTATTTCTGGATTAGAGTAAGTGGTAATAGTTATTTATATGGTGGTGTACTTCCAACTTATTCTAGACTTTCTGTTAGAAATCCTCACTTAAGTTTTATGTCGGTAGTAGACGGACAAATTGGTTCACTTAATGGATTAATAATTTCCTCAAATAGTGATGGTGAATGGAATGGTAATGGACCTACAATTCAGATATATTCTGGAAATACTGAGACAATTCCTGTGATAGGATGGCAACATTCTAGTGGTTATACCGATGGTAGAACTACGTTTCTTACTCCTGTAATTATGAATACTGGATTAACGATTACTGGTGACTTAACTATTAATGGTATACCTTATAATACCTATTTAAGTGGGTTAACCGATGTTAGATTAGTTAATCTTCAAAATTCAGATATTTTAGTATATTCTGCATCAACTAATACTTGGTATAATACTGGTGCAACTCTGGGTTTACCTGCAATAGGTGATAATTATCAATTATTATTCCGAAATACGGGTGCAACATATGGATATGATACAAATTCAAAATTACATTATGATCCAAATTTAAATTTCTTAATTATAGGTTCTGAATCTGCTACAACAGCGAGACTAGAGATATATAGTTCAGATACTGGCTCATCATATTTATCTGAGGCTGATATATCTAGTGGTGGTGAAATATTTATTAATGGTTTATCTACTTCTGATAAGAGTATAACTTTTGGTGAAAATAATCAGAGGAAATGGGCTCTACAAACTTATAGAGATGAAGGTAGTGCATATTTTTATGTATATACACCTCAGGATAATAATAGTGTGTTAGCATTATCTAGAAGTGGTAGAGTTGGTATAAATAAAAAATCAAATATATTAGACTATCATCCTAGATTTATAGATTATATGAATGGTATTTTGAATGATCTTGAAATAGGTGGATATTATACAAAATTATATCAAACTGAATACGAGATTAGAATTACTGGTACATCAAGTTCAGGATATTATCCAGACGAATTTGTATGGAGAAAATCTTATGATAATGGTGTAACTTGGACCGCTTATTCGTCAAATTATGTATGTTCAACTGGACAAACAGTTATAGATGATTATGTTTCAGTTGCTTTTGAAAATATAACAGGTCATGGTTTATTTGATATATGGCAATTTACAGCATTTCCTCAATTACCACAAGGAACTTTAACTGTTAGTCCAGTAGAATATAGTGAAATATTAATTACAGATGATTATACTGCAATAAGCCCAGTATATAGTGATGTAACTTGTGATTTATCTACTTCTTTTAAATCTTATCACGAGTGTCTAGCTTCTACTTCACATGCAATCTATGTTGGTTGGAGTTTACCATTTACTGGAACTTATGTTAATTTAGGTGTTGTGAGTTCTGGTACAACATTAAAAATTGAATATTATGAAGGTGATTCTGGATGGACGAATGCTGTTCTTTTACATGATGATTCTGAAAATTTAACAAAAGATGGTGAGATTGAATGGGATAGAACAATATTTAATTGGATTACTTATAATTTAACAGGTGAGGAAGGTTATGATTTATATTGGATAAGAATAACCACAACTACTACACCGGTTACAGCACCAATTTTTGATACTGTTATGCTTAACAGTGGTAGAAGATTAGGTGTATATAACGCTGCACTAGATGCTGAACCAGCATTTTATATTGATGGTAGTGGTAGGATGATAGTGGGTGATTATGAAAATGTATTAAATCAAAGTTATTCTAAAAAAGGTTATATTGGTGTAAATACCAAAAATCCGCAAGATTTAATTCATATTTATGGCTTGGATAACACCGCAGATGAAGAAGATTCAATGCAAAACCATCTATTTATTGATGGTGTACCAGATGGTGATAGAGGTATAATGTATGCTACTCAAGGTAAAAATGCTTGGGAACAATATGTATATAGAAATGAAGATGCTGAATTTTTCTATCTATACAATTATAGATTAGCTAAAGATGTTGTGGTACAATCAGAAGGTGGTAGAACTGGGTTCAATTGGCCTTCAGAGATAATGAATTCTCATGCCGAATATTTATATCCTTTAAGTGGACAATCCGACGACATTGTAGTTTCAGGTAGTTATACTAGAAAAATAGTAAGATATTATGAAATAACAATAAGTGGAACTTCTACGCCAAATAATTTTATGTGGAGAGTTTCTACGGATTATGGTGCAACTTGGAGTCCCTATTACGGACCAATAGATTGTGATTCAGATCCTAGATATGTAGATAATGGTATATCAATAGGGTTCGGAAGCAATGTAGGTCATAATGAGTACGATATATGGAGATTTTGGGCATTTCCACAACTTCCAGGTGCATCAGTAGCTGTTAGTTCACAAATGTTTAATCAAGTACAATTAACAGATGATTATACATTAGATCCTTCATTTATACAATATCAAGATAAAACTTATAATTGCGGCTCTATCTTTTCTCCAGGATTTACTGTGTTAGAAGGTGCAAATCCTGCAATTTATATAGGTAGAACAATTAGAACTAATAGCGTATTTATAGGTGTTGCACAATCTGGTTCCTCTGTAAATTTGAAAATAGAATATTTAACTCTAAGTGGATGGTCAGGATTAACTTGGGATCAACATAATTACTTAGATCAAACTAATAATCTAAGTCAATCAGGATTAATATCTTGGGACACAAACACTATGGATAATTGGAGTATTGGTGTTGTTAATCCAGAAAAATTAACTGATGAATTATATTGGTTGAGAATTACATCTGATATTGCTGTTACCTCGTATCCTAGGTTATTCTTAATAAGTCCTCATGGATTAAGAAGATTTGGAGTTAGATCAGGACACTTAGATCCAGTACCATCTTTCTATGTTGATGCACTAGGTAGAGTTATTATGGGTGATTATAAAGGATTATATTCAGAGGAAGTAGAGGGGTTCTTAGGTATTAATATTGAAAATCCTAAAAATCTAGTTCATACATATGGTATGGATAATGTACCTGATAGTGAAGATGATATGAATAATAATATTCAAATTGATGGTGTATCGGATGGTGATAAAGGTTATGTTTTAGCTGACGCTGGTGTTAAAAAATGGAAGGATTATTTATATAGAAACGAATTAGGTGAATATAGATATTTATATAATTATGATTCAAGAAAAAATGTTTCAACCGTATCAAGAGGTGGTAGATTTGGATTTAATTCAAGAACTCCTGTAATGGATCCAAAATGTTGGTTCGTAGATTATACTAATGGTATTCAAAATGATATGCATGTTGGTGGTCTATATACATTTGGATTTCAGAGATTATATGATATTATAATTTCATCAACTGGTGTTACGGATACATTTAAATGGCGTTATTCAGAAGATGATGGTAAATCTTGGTCATCTTGGTCATCAGATATTTATTGTTCAACTGGATATACTTTAGTTGAGAAGGGTGTTACAGTTATGTTCTTAGATGTAACTGGACATAATACATATTCAAATTGGAGATTTTCTGCATATCCAGCTAGACCAACCGCAACATTATCAGTTCACAATAGAGAATATGATGCTGTAATTTTAGTTGAAAATTATATTGATAATTCAACTTTGCATGATCATACATATAATGCTCAAAGTGATTATACGGATAAATTTCATATTTTACATTCTGGAACATCATCTGCACTTTATTTAGGTGATATGAATCCTTTCTATGATTCATATTACAATTTAGATACTTTTGGTTCAGGAGTAACATTAATTGCTGAATATTGGAATAGTGATTCTGGATGGACACTTTTTTCAAACTTAGGTAGTTATAACGATGATACTAATAATTTTACTCGAAGTGGCTTAATAAGATGGCAAAGATCTGATTTAATAGGATGGTCTAAACATCAATTATCAGGTACGACACATTCTGATTATAATCTATATTATCTCAGATTTAGATCTACAACACCGGTTATAATTGAGCCATATGCTGATACTATTTTATTACATGGTAAATATCGTGTGGCAGCGTATTCTGCACCAAATGATAATGAACCACAATTCTTTGTTGATGCTAACGGAAGGTTATTTGATACTAAACAAGTAATAGTTGGTTCATCTGGCTATACAATGGATTCAAAATTTGAAATTTATAATAATGATATTAAATTATTTGATGTAAATTCTGGCGGTACAGTATATTTTAATCAATATACAACACCTGGATATTTGAAAGTTACAGAATCGGGTGAAGTTTATGTTTTAACTGGTACAACCACATCAGGTACATCAGGTAGTTCAGGAACTAATGGTACCTCAGGTAGTTCAGGAACATCAGGTACAGATGGTACATCAGGTACAGATGGTACTTCTGGTAGTTCCGGAACATCCGGTTCATCAGGAACATCAGGCACCTCAGGTACTGATGGAACCTCAGGTAGTTCAGGCACTTCAGGTACAGATGGTACATCAGGTACAAATGGAACTTCTGGTAGCTCAGGAACATCCGGTTCATCAGGAACATCCGGTTCCTCAGGAACCTCAGGTACAGACGGAACCTCAGGTAGTTCCGGAACCTCAGGCTCATCTGGTTCCTCAGGTACATCTGGTACCTCAGGAACATCTGGTACGGATGGTACATCAGGTTCTTCTGGTACATCAGGTTTACTTCCAGATTTAGGTTCATCCGGTGATATAGTTATTAGAGATACTGGTGCAACTTACGGCTATTCTACTAGAGATTTCGTATCATCTATAATGTCAACTATTGGTCAGGAGACAGGAGAACCTAACGGATTTAGATGGACAAATACTGATAGTACAATATCATTTGATAATAATACAAGAATATTTACAATTTTACCAACAGGAACAACCTATGAGGTCTATATTAAGGGTGTTAGATATAATTTAACTGGAAGTACAATTCAGGTACTAGACTCAACCGGAAAAACATTCATTTATTATGATAATAATGGAGACATTCAATCAGGATTAACTTTTGATAGTTCCTATATTTTTGATAAGTGCATTGTAGCTACTATATATTGGGATCCTGTTCATCAAAAAGCAATTTACTTGGGAGATGAGCGTCATGGTATGACTATGGATGCTGCAACACACTATTGGATTCATAATGCATTAGGTTCAGCATACATTAGTGGTTTAGGTTTAGCTGGTTTTGATATTGGTGATGGTTCTTCTGATGATCATGCTAGATATGCAATAAATTTCGGAACTATTTATGATGAGGATATAATATTCAATATACCAACGTATTATACTGGTTTTACTGCTAAATTGTTTTATTTATCTGGAACCACAATTAATTGGGAAGATAATACTAATAATATACCAGTTTTAACAGGTGGAACAGGTAGATTAGTATATAATTTAATAAGTGGTGGAACTAATTCTTTGGTTGAAGTTCCAAATAATGATTATGTGTTATATCATATATTTGCAACAAATGATGCACTTGAGAACAATCATATAGTTGTAGGACAAAATTACTATACAGGAATAACTGCTGCATCAAATGGAGCTGTAACCGAACTCGCAAACTTAAAACTAGAAGGATTAGTAGTTAATGAATATGCTCCGATTGGAACTGTTATATATCAAACATCAGATAGCTATTCTAACTCTGTTAAAGCTAAAATAGTGGCTTCTGAGAATGGTGATTATTGGATTGATTGGAGAGGTTATTCAATAGTATCTGTTGGTGGCGGAGGAGGTGGAAATGCTGGTATAAATGGTACAGATGGTACCTCAGGTAGTTCCGGTTCTTCAGGTACATCAGGTTCATCAGGTAGTTCAGGTAGTTCAGGAACAGATGGTACTTCTGGTACAGATGGTACATCGGGAACTAATGGAACCTCAGGTAGTTCAGGTTCATCTGGTAGCTCAGGTTCATCAGGTTCATCAGGTAGTTCAGGTACAAATGGAACCTCAGGTACAGATGGCACCTCAGGTACAAATGGAACAGATGGTACATCAGGTAGTTCAGGCTCATCTGGTTCTTCAGGTACATCAGGCTCATCCGGTAGTTCTGGTTCATCCGGTAGTTCCGGTACAAATGGAACCTCAGGTAGTTCCGGTACAGATGGTACATCAGGTAGTTCCGGTTCTTCAGGTAGTTCAGGTTCCTCAGGTACAGATGGTACGGATGGAACTTCAGGTAGTTCAGGTACCTCTGGTACAGATGGTACTTCAGGTAGTTCAGGTTCATCAGGTATAAATGGTGTTTCAGGAACCTCAGGAACCTCAGGTAGTTCCGGTACAGATGGTACGGATGGAACATCAGGTTCCTCAGGTTCCTCAGGTAGTTCAGGTAGTTCCGGTAGTTCAGGTTCCTCAGGTAGTTCCGGAACAGATGGTACCTCCGGTAGTTCCGGTAGCTCTGGTACAAATGGAACAGATGGTACTTCAGGTTCCTCAGGTACTTCAGGTTCCTCAGGTAGTTCCGGTACAGATGGAACTTCAGGTTCCTCAGGTAGTTCAGGAACCTCAGGTAGTTCTGGTACAAACGGAACTTCAGGTTCCTCTGGTTCTTCAGGAACCAATGGAACCTCAGGTAGTTCAGGCACCTCAGGTAGTTCAGGAACAGATGGTACTTCCGGAACAGATGGTACCTCAGGAAGTTCAGGAACAGATGGTACCTCAGGTAGTTCAGGTTCCTCAGGCAGTTCAGGTACCTCAGGCTCCTCAGGAAGTTCTGGTACGAACGGAACTTCAGGTAGTTCCGGAACAGATGGTACCTCAGGTAGTTCTGGTAGTTCTGGTAGTTCTGGTAGTTCTGGTAGTTCAGGTAGTTCAGGTTCCTCAGGTAGTTCAGGAACCTCAGGAACAGATGGTACCTCAGGTAGTTCTGGTACAAACGGAACTTCTGGTTCTTCAGGAACCAATGGAACTTCAGGTAGTTCAGGTACCTCAGGTAGTTCTGGTACAAATGGTACTTCCGGAACAGATGGTACTTCCGGAAGTTCAGGAACAGATGGAACCTCAGGTAGTTCAGGTACCTCAGGTTCCTCAGGAAGTTCTGGTACGAACGGAACTTCAGGTAGTTCCGGAACAGATGGTACCTCAGGTAGTTCTGGTACTTCAGGTTCCTCAGGTACAAATGGAACTTCCGGTTCTTCTGGTACCTCAGGAACAGATGGCACTTCAGGTTCCTCAGGTAGTTCAGGTTCCTCAGGTTCCTCAGGTAGTTCAGGTACCTCAGGAACAGATGGAACCTCAGGTAGTTCAGGTTCCTCAGGCAGTTCAGGTACCTCAGGTAGTTCAGGTACCTCAGGTAGTTCAGGTACCTCAGGAACAGATGGCACTTCAGGTTCTTCTGGTACCTCAGGTTTACTTCCAGATTTAGGTTCATCCGGTGATATAGTTATTAGAGATACTGGTGCAACTTATGGATATTCAACTAGAGATTTTACTTCTTCTATTATGTCTACTATCGGACAAGAAACCGGTGAGCCTAATGGTTTCAGATGGACAAATACTGATAGTACAATATCATTTGATAATAATACACGAATATTTTCAATTTTACCAACTGGTACTACTTATGAAGTTTATATTAAAGGTGTTAGATATAATTTAACTGGAAGTACAATTCAAGTTCTTGATTTAACTGGAAAAACATTCATTTATTATGATTCTAACGCTAATTTACAATCAGGTTTAACTTTTGATAGTTCCTATATTTTTGATAAATGTATTGTTGCTGCTATATACTGGGATCCTGTTCATCAAAAGGCTATTTATTTAGGTGATGAACGTCATGGTATGACTATGGATGCTGCAACTCATTATTGGATACATTCTGCATTAGGTTCAGCATATGTTAGTGGCTTAGGTTTAGCTAATATTACAATTGGTGATGGTTCTTCTGATGATCATGCTAGATATGCAATAAATTTCGGAACTATTTTTGACGAGGATGTAGTATTTAATATACCAACGTATTATACTGGTTTTACTGCTAAAATATTCTATCTATCAGGTAGTACTATTAACTGGGAAGATGGTATTAATAACATACCGGTTTTAACAGGTGGAACAGGTAGATTAGTATATAATTTAATAAGTGGTAATACAAGTTCTTTGGTTGAAGTTCCAAATAATAGTTATGTTTTATATCATATATTTGCAACAAATGATGCATTAGAAAACAATCATATAGTTGTAGGACAAAATTATTATACAGGAATAACTGCAGCATCAAACGGCGCAGTTACTGAATTATCTAATTTGAAATTAGAAGGGCTTGTAGTTAATGAATATGCTCCGATTGGAACTGTTATATATCAAACATCAGATAGTTATTCCAATTCAGTTAAAGCTAAACTGGTAGCGGCTGAAAATGGTGATTATTGGATTGATTGGAGAGGTTATTCACTAGTATCTGTTGGCGGTGGTGGTAGTGGCGGTGGTGCCGGTGTGAATGGTACAGATGGTACATCAGGTAGTTCCGGTTCCTCAGGTACTTCAGGTTCCTCAGGTAGTTCAGGAACAGATGGTACTTCTGGTACTGATGGAACCTCAGGAACTAATGGTACCTCAGGAACTAATGGAACATCAGGTAGTTCCGGAACTTCAGGTTCATCAGGTAGCTCTGGTAGTTCTGGTAGTTCAGGAACAAATGGAACCTCAGGTAGTTCAGGAACAGATGGAACATCAGGTAGTTCCGGAACTTCAGGCTCATCGGGTAGTTCTGGTAGTTCAGGAACAAATGGAACCTCAGGTAGTTCAGGAACTAATGGAACATCAGGTAGTTCCGGAACTTCAGGCTCATCGGGTAGTTCTGGTAGTTCTGGTACTAATGGAACCTCAGGTAGTTCAGGAACAGATGGTATATCAGGTTCCTCAGGTACCTCAGGTAGTTCCGGTACGAATGGTACATCAGGTTCTTCAGGAACTAATGGAACCTCAGGTAGTTCTGGTAGTTCTGGTAGTTCTGGCTCATCAGGTACTAACGGAACTTCAGGTAGTTCAGGAACTAATGGAACCTCAGGTAGTTCAGGAACAGATGGAACCTCAGGTAGTTCTGGTAGTTCAGGAACCAATGGAACCTCAGGTAGTTCCGGTACAAATGGAACCTCAGGTAGTTCAGGAACAGATGGTACCTCA
>Ga0172375_10001917_pt1 | contig 33087 bp, 32 predicted proteins | sample LakKiv1m_FD_114537 | JGI IMG/M metagenome (GOLD analysis project Ga0172375, IMG submission 114537) | Freshwater microbial communities from Kabuno Bay, South-Kivu, Congo - kab_092012_11.1m | ecosystem: Environmental > Aquatic > Freshwater > Lake | place: Democratic Republic of the Congo... | reverse complement strand
GGCGCCCCCGGCGCGGCTCGAACGCGCAACCTACTGATTCGAAGTCAGGCACTCTGTCCATTGAGCTACGGGGGCAATGTGGGAATTATACTCGAAAGACGATCCTTCTAGCGGGTATTATAAAAATTGTAAATCGCCTGCGAAAGTTCTGAAACCATTTTATTCACCGGGTCCCACACCACCTGCACAGGATGATGCACGAAAACCGAAACAATGTAATCTCCACCGGGAGAGTAAATGATGCCGCTGTCACCCATTGTATGGATCAGCCCATCAGATTCCGTTGCATAAGCGTGTTTATGTGCAATTCGGGTACCTTCTGGCAAACCAGCTTGTAAAAGAATCGCCACCGTCTTATTTCCCGCGAGAAACTCGATCATCTGCTGGCATTCAGCTTTACTGATCTCTCCGGGGAAGGCAGCTGCCAGAGCCCCGCCGCCTGTGTTCGAACACAGGTAAATATCACCCAGCAACTGCCCGATATCCGAAGGAGTCGTCTGACTAAAGGGGTCAGGGTCAGTGGATATATCGGTACGGGTATTCGCAGGTGTCTGCACGCGCTGTAAAAAGATGGGCTTCGCCATGTATGCGCCGAGGAATGTATTCTTAAGTCCCAGTGCTTCCATATCCTGTGTCACCTGGATCGGTGCGACATTCTCCGCCATAACTGTTTCCATCAAGATATCGGCTGGGTCATTGCCCGATTGTTCAATCATCAGGCTGATCTGATTTAAGATATATTCTGGTGCCGGCTCATCCAACCGCCTGAAGGCAGCCACCATTATGGGTATCTTAATTGTACTGATTGCTGAGAAGGCAATATCCGGTTCAGTAGATAACAATGTCCCATTCTGGTAGCCGAACTGCAGCGTTTCATTCGTCCGTAAGTCTTCCATATAGATATCGACGATGCCATCAAAACCATTCACCTGGATTACCTGTTGAAGCAAGACGGACAAGTTCGCCAGTGATGGTCGAGGAGCGCTGGTATTATCAAAAGTCAGGTTAACAACCCGGTTTGTGGGAGATCGGAGAGCAGCTGTGATTAAAACAACAGCTCTATCCAGGTTTAGTACACTCCCGGGTTGACCAGGAAGAAACCCGGTGCTTCCAGGTATGGGGATTGGCGGTGTGGGCGGCTGATCGTAACGTGAAGCGATCTCAGATTCAAGGAATAAGCGTAAACGATCCTCATTGATTGTAAACTTCAATGGAACAGACGTGGTGGGAAGCGCTTGATTCCATAGATACTGCCAGAAACCCACCCAGAAAGGTTGGCTGGTGCGCTGCATATCTGCCGCGGTCAGCATGCCTTCGAGATCAAGTTCAAAACCAGCCACATCGGGCTTCACCTGGATGGCGGCATCGTTATACCGCATCTCAATCGGCATGGAATATGCCACCAGCAACCGCTGAGCTGAGATCTGCCTATCCAGCCCCCCGACGGGGATATCACCGATCAGTAAACCAGATGGGAAATTGGAACGCACCCGGCTGTAACCAATCAACTGTGTGACGGTTAGGATAACCGCACTGAAGATTAGGAAAACCGAAAACCAGCGCAGAGTGGAAAATGAGCGTCTTCTTTTCAAGGGTCCTCTTCTTAATCTGCGCTGATTCTACCAAATAAATCCATACTCAGCGGGTTCCAGTAAAACTGATAAACAGACTACTTACGCACATATCCACGACCGAGAATGTAATTCTCCATCTCATCGATAGTTGTGGATTTCTCATCGATCAGGTTCTTTACTACATCTCCGATGGAAATAATTCCTAAAAGTTGTTTGCCATCGACAACAGGCAGGTGCCGGATATGTTCCCGGGTCATCCAGGTCATGCAATCATCCAGAGTTTGGTCAGGGGTCACTGTGTATACTTCACTGGTCATATAATCCCTGACAGGTGAAATCAGATCACCGGACCGGTTCTTGGCTGTCTTCCGTGCATAATCCCTTTCAGACACAATGCCACAAACCTCACCGTTCTCTTCTACTACCAGCGCTCCAACATTCTTCTTAGCCATCATGATCAATGCATCCAGGATGGTGGCTTCAGGGCTGATAGTCCACACGCTACTGCCTTTTTGCTGTAATATCGTACTTACCTTGATCATTCTGCCTCCTATAAGATTACCTGTAGATAATAAAATAATTTGGTAAGATTATTATATAATTCTTTGGCTGACACCGCTATAAAATTAATGGGGTTTTCGTTTTAATATTATGTCTATCATCAAATGGAACTTTGTTGGCCGCTTTTAATGATAAAATTCCGTAAACATTCATTTGGAGAAGGATATTTTAATGAAGAAAGCTCTCATTACCGGTATAACAGGGCAAGATGGCTCTTATCTGGCGGAATTTCTACTCCACAAGGGGTATGAGGTTCACGGAATTATTCGACGTGCCAGTACATTCAATACCCGCCGTATAGACCACCTGTACACCGATCCGCACAACACGATCAATACCACAAATCTAAATCTTCATTATGGTGATGTGACCGCGCAGGACACTCTCACTGATGTGATCTATAATATCAAACCTGAAGAGATTTACCACCTCGCAGCGCAATCACATGTGCGTGTGTCTTTTGATATGCCCGAATATACCGGTGATGTCACCGGTTTGGGTACTATCCGTATCCTTGAAGCCATCCGCAAGTCTGGCATCAAGACACATTTTTATCAGGCTTCATCCAGCGAGATGTTCGGCGGAGCAAAACCTCCGCAATCTGAAACCACACCATTTGAACCGCGCAGCCCATATGCGGCGGCTAAGGTCTACGCCTACTGGGTCACCCGGAATTACAGGGAAGGATACAACCTCTTCGCATCGAATGGAATTCTATTTAATCATGAATCTCCCAGGCGCGGCGAAACTTTCGTAACACGGAAGATCACCCATGCTCTGGCAGCCATCAAGGCAGGTCGCCAGAAGAAACTCTACCTCGGAAACCTGGATGCCAAACGGGATTGGGGCTATACGCCTGAGTTTATCGAGGTCCAGTGGAAGATCCTACAGCAGGATAGTGCGGATGATTATGTTATAGGCACGGGTGAGACTCACAGCATTCGCGAGTTTCTGGATGAAGCTTTCGGCTACGCGAATATGGATTGGAAGCAATATGTAGAGATCGACCCGCGCTACTTCCGCCCCACTGAAGTCGATTGCCTGCTGGCTGACCCATCTCATTCACGCCAACGGTTGAATTGGGAACCGAAAATTCACTTCCACGAGCTGGTGCGGATCATGGTGGATGCAGATCTCGAATTGGTCGGCCAACCCTGCCCGGGAGAAGGCCGACGGATCATTCAAGACAAATTCCACGGCTGGCACAAATGGGAACACCAGGTCATCAGTATGGGCAGATAGAAATTCGGGCACCGGTGCTCAGCCGGTGCCTTTTTATTCCCGCTTCATCTCATGGATAGCATATGGTTCATGGGATAATGAATAGGAAAGAATAAAACGAGCGCATTCATCCGCGCTGAGTAATCCTGTATCCACTTTTAGATCATACTGACACCAAAGATGAACCAGAGGGAATTGTCGTGCGGCCTGACCCAGTGTACGATCCCGCCGCTCCCTTTCGCGTTTTTCAAGGACTTCCAGAGAGCATTCCACCCCAATGAGAAAAGCCCGGGTATTCTGGCAAACCTGTGCAAGGTCCATTGCCCAAGCGCGCTCAACAAGTACATGATCTAAACACACATCCCATCCCGCGTCACATAACGACACAGCAGCCCGGTGCATAGCCATCACCAGACGATGCCCGGTAAAGCCAGCGACATCCGCCTTTCCCAACACTTCATTCCATAAAGGTTGGGCGCGATATCTTCCAGGGAGCATCCAGATATATTTATCGAGGCCAGCATCCAGAAAAGGCCTGTCAGACAAGTTCTGGATAGATTTCACCATGCTTGTCTTTCCAGAAGAAGAGGTTCCATTAATTACTAAAAGCGTTCCGCTCATGCCTGTTCCTATCTTATCTAATTGTGCAAGTATAATAATTATTTTCACATACACAAAATGTCAGACGGGAGTATTTATGGCAGAAGTCATCGGCAACCTAAATGCAGAGTCGACTTATGGAGAACAACAAACCCGCCGGCTTCTTGCCATGAATCTTCCGTCAGATTACATTGTGTATGTAGAATCTCCCATCCGCACAAATCGAGAGATCACTTATCCCGATTTTGTCATTCTTGCGAGTTATGGATATATCATCCTTGAAGTAAAAGATTGGGTTACGCTGATCAAGGTAGACCCGCAGAATGCCTTCATTCGCACTCGCTCAGGCGATGAGCGTAAAGAACAAAATCCTGTTAGTGTAGCCCGCGAGTATGGGTTTGCACTGGACAGAATGATAAAAACTAACTGGCCGAACCATGCAGAAGAAGTTAAGATCCCATGGAGCTACGCGGCTATCCTCATTAATCAGCCACCTGCGGTCATTTCACAATTACGTAAAGTCTGGGGTGATGAATTTGTTCTCGGTAAGGCTGAGCTCGAGAATCGAGATATCCTGCTCTCTCATCTCCGTCGTACCATGCCAGCAGATCGTGCCCGACCTCTCACAAAGACAGAGCGAGATCATGTTCGAGCGATCATCAACCCGATCGTATATATCAATAAATCTGATCAAACTTCCATTGTTCTGGATGAATCCCAGGAAAGACTCGTAGCGGAACCTGTACAATCTACCACCCAAGCAGCTCCATCTTCAACCACGCCATCAGCTACACAGAATTCATTCATCGAGCCTGAACCAGAGGAATGCACAACTACAGACCTGCCAGAAGCGGCGCTTCGACTGATGAAAAGTACCGGTATCCGGCTGGTACGTGGATATTCCGGCAGTGGAAAAACGCTGGTTATGATACAGCGGGCAAAATACCTCGCCGCTTCGTATCCTGATTGGAAAATTGGCATACTAACTTTCAACAAGTTGTTAAAAGAAGACCTGGATAGTTACTTTACCGGAAGTGAGATAGAACTACGAACATTCCACGGCTTGTGTCACCGGATTATCCATTACGAGGAAGACCAAGGGGTGAATCTGGGTGAATGGCTTAATAACCAGAAGATGCGGTATGTTATTTTACATCAGCTGGGTACAGTGAATGTAGAAAATGAGATCAATTGGATTCGGGATGTTGGCCTGCTGAATCAAGCGGAATACTTGAGAGCAGAAAGGCACGGAATAGGGCGTGATCTGCCCCTTAGTGAGGATCAGAAAAAAAGCATTTTTTTCATCCTCTCTGCCTACCGGGCATATCTTCATCAGACACATCAATGGGATTGGCCCGAGTTGCCATACATGGCATTGCAGAAGCTCGATTCCGGTTTCACTATTACTTCCTTCGATGCTCTGTTGATTGACGAAGCGCAAGACTGGGCTCCGGTTTGGTTCCAGCTGATCCAACGTTTGATAAATCCTGATCACGGCTTACTTTTCCTGGCAGATGATCCAAGCCAGAGTATATACCGGTTATTTAGCTGGCGAGAAAAAGGGATTCCAGTGGTCGGACGCACTCGCTGGCTGCGTGTTCCTTATCGAAATACCTATGAGATATATAGAGCCGCCTACGCTCAGATCGATGGCTTCCCTGAGATCCAGACATCACTGGGGGAAGAACGGCAGCAATGCCTTCAACCTACCCGACCAAAAGAAAATCAGGATGCGCAAATAATACACAGAAAGCTGCGCAAAAATTATGTTGTAAATGCATTCCCCTTTTGATTCGTGGGGGCAATATCAAAATAAAGACCCGGAGCGTTTTCGCTCCGGGTCTTTATTTGTATTATTCAGGTTACGGTTTTGGCATGAAAACGAAGGGGGTCGCGCCGGTTTGGAAGGCGTGGCGAACCTGGGCGTTTTCAAAGACAGCCACCGCGAAGGAGTAAACAGCGGTCAAGTCTGTGAATTCCACATCGGTTTCAGAGGTTGTGACCAGCTTGCGGCCAAATTCGAGGGTCCACATGCCGTCTTTCCACATCCAGCCAGCCTTGAGATCGCCACGGTCGCCAACGATTTCGCTCTTGATAATGCCGGGAAGGTAGGAACCGGCGGGGATGGCATCCAGAGCAGCCTGGTCGAGAGCAACTTTCTCGCTGTCGAGAATGAAACCAGGTTCGCCGGTGGTCATATCGATGTTGGGGCTGGTGAAACCAGGCAGGGTCTTGTCGGCAACGGTTTTGGTTGCATCCGCCGGATCGGGCTTGCTGGCGAAGTTATCGGCATAGCCGCCTTTTTCCTTCGGGTCGCTGTGGCGGCCAGCTTCGATGGTCTTGGCCTGCATTTCAGGAGTAGACGTATCGAGCTTGACCGAGTCAAGGTACTGGTCGTCAATCTGGTTCAGGTTGCGAATGGATTTCCAGTGCCAGATGTCGGCTTTTTCGCCTTCGGCCAGGTACTTGTTGCCGTAGGGCTTGATGTCGCTGTTTTCACCGGCATGGCAAGCCACGAAACAGCCCGCGGTTTCGAAGTTCTTGACAGTGCCGATCGGCCAGATCATGGCAAATTTGTCTTCATAGACGGTGTTGTTGTCGCCGCCCTTGTCAGCCGGGTCGGTAATCTTTTTCCAAGAGCCATCTGCCTGCTTCTGCCAGGGTGAGCGAAAGAAGGATTCGGTCGGGTCAGCATAGGTGACCAGGAAATAAACTTCGTCAGCGGTGTAGATGGCTTTAATTTTGACATCGGTGCCAAAATTGCCAAAGCCACCCGCCACGTTAATCGTGGTTTCCTGAGCAGTGGCCCAGGCTGCATCATCGCCCATGCCATCCAGCTTGGGAGCTGCATCCGCGGGGTAAGCTACCAGGGCACCCTTGGGAGCTTCCCAGGCAGGAACAGCGGTGGCGGGAACAGCGGTCGGCTCAGGGGCAGGGGTGGCCGCCGGGGCGCAGGCGCTCAGCAGCATGGAAGCCAGCACCAGCACGGATACAAACGATAGGAACTTTTTCATCTCATTCTCCTTTTGGGTAACTTGTCAAATATTGGGTACAATAACCCTACAAAGGGTATTATATACCCAACCAAGAGACCCAACAGTGACAAATGTCACGCGATAATCACAAGAATTTACCCCAATCCCCTCTTGGCTCAGCCTGGGCGGGATGGAGTACAATACCCAATAGCAATGAATTCTTTCAACTGGCTCTTTCTGGTTTACTTCGTCTACGGACTGGCTTTTTTCAGCCTGGGGTTGGTGGTGCTGATGGAAATCTTGCGCATCCCCAGTACCGCTGGCCCCGCCCGCTTGCTGCGCCCACTCTGCGTCTTCGGTTTTTTGCACAGTCTGCACGAGTGGTCAGAGATGTTTATCATTGAAATTGGACCGCTCGCTCAGCCCATTTCAGCGACTTTGGGTTGGGGCCGGACATTGCTGCTGGCTTTTTCTTTCATTGCGCTCTGGTTGTATGGGTTGGAAACCTTTCGCTATGCCCGACCAGGTTCCAACTTCCTGACCCGCTTTGGTTTTTGGACCCTGCCAGTCTATGCGCTGGCGGTTATCCTGGATGTGGCCCTGGCTTTCTGGCAAGGGCGCGTGGATACTTTCCAGGTTTTCAACAGCTTGACCCGTTACCTGCTGGCTGTGCCTAGCGCTGCGCTGGCGACGATTGGTTTACGCGCGGCAGCCCTCAAGGCACAACATGATCAACGTTGCCCGCTGGATGTTTACCTGAATTGGGCTGCCATTGGATTTGCCACCTACAGCTTAACCCAGCTTTTTGTGCCGCAAATGGATACGTTCCTGGCAAACATCTTCAATGCGGGCGATTTCGCTGCCCGCACCGGCCTCCCCATCCAGGCTCTGCGCACAGTGATCGCGCTGTTGATTACGTTTAACATTTTCCAGGCGGTCAACTTTCTGGAAAAAGAGCGCCAGGCGCAATTGGAACAAGCCCAGCAGGAGCGCTTGAAAGCCCTGGAACAACAGGAAATCTTGCGGCGCGAATTGCTCCAGCACACCGTTCGGGCTCAGGAGGAGGAACGCGCCCATGTGGCGCGTGAATTGCACGATGAAATGGCGCAAACCCTGACGGCGTTTTCGCTGGATTTGGGCACTTTGCAAAAAAGTTTCCCCAGAAACGTTAAAGCTGCGCCGGTCTTGAAACGCCTGCAAGATCTTTCACGCCAGATGTCGCAGAGTATGTATCGCATGGTGCGCGCTCTGCGTCCGGCGCACCTGGATGAGTTAGGGTTGGAGGCCGCCCTGCGCTACATGCTGGAGCAGGAATTTAAGCCGCGCGGGCTGCCTGCCGCCTTGGAGATCAGTGGTGAATCCCGCCGAGTGGAGCCGCTGGTCGAGACGGTTTTGTTCCGGGTCGCGCAGGAAGCACTGACCAATGTTCAGCGCCATGCGCAGGCCACTAAAACCAGGGTTTGCTTGTGCTATGAAAAGGATTCTGTCTGCTTGCGCGTCAGCGACAATGGACAGGGTTTCGACCCCTCTCAAACTTTCAATGCCCCACATGGCTGGGGCCTGGCTGGGATGAAGGAAAGAGCCGAATCAATGCACGGCCAACTGCGTATTGAGTCGGCCTCTGGTCAAGGTACGCTGATCGAAGTCTGGATTCCATGTCTGAATCTCAAAGGAGCTGAGTAATGTCCCCCATTCGCTTAATGCTGGTGGATGACCACCAGGTAATTCGCACCGGTCTGAAATCATTCCTGGAAACCCAACCCGATCTGCAAGTGGTGGACGAAGCCAACAATGGGCGGGAAGCCATTGAGCACGCCCTGGAATCGCGCCCAGATATCATCCTGATGGATATCACCATGCCCGAAATGGATGGGCTGGAGGCCACCCGCGAGTTGAAAAAGCTGTGGCCGGAAGCAGTGGTGTTGGCCTTGACCGTGCATGAGGATAAAGTTTATTTCATGGAGATGCTCGCCGCGGGTGCTGCGGGCTACCTGACCAAGCAAGCTGCCTCTGATGAGCTAGTACAGGCCATCCACACGGTTGCGCAGGGACATGTCTACCTGCAACCGGCGCTGGCCCGCTGGCTAATCGATGATTATCAACGCCTGGCAGCAGAGAAACCCTCCCCGGCGGGCGAGGAGAGCGCGGTGGGGCTGGATGCACTCAGTGAACGAGAACGCGAGGTGCTGGAACTCGTGGCGCAAGGGCTGAACAATGCTGAAATCGGCGAGCGGTTGCAACTCAGCCCCAAAACGATTGCCCGTCACCGTGAGCGGATCATGAACCGCCTGAACTTGCACTCGCGTACTGAATTGGTGAAATTTGCGATCAAGACCGGATTGGTGAAATTAAACTAAAAGGAGATTCAGATGCTTTGGATTACCCGCTCGCACGTTCATGTTGATCGCGTTGCCTGTCCCTGGCTGATCACCCGTTTTGTAGACAGCGATGCTGAATTTCTATTCGTTCCAACCAACCAAATCGAGAGAGTGATTGCAGAAACTGGGGCGATCCCCTTCGATGCCCCTGGCGTGGAACTCGGCCATCACGAGAACCGCTGTTCGTTTGAGTCCATCATCTTGAAATATGGCCTTAAAGAACCGGGCTTGCTGCGCTTGGCGAAAATTGTACACGCTGCTGATGTGGCCGAGGATATTGACACAGACCCGATTGCGCGTGGTCTCGAAGCCATCGCCAGCGGCTACAGCCTGCGCTACCCAAATGACCCGGAAAACCTGGAGGCGCAGTTCGAAATCTATGATGCGCTCTATACCTGGTGCCGGTTGGATGTGGTGAAAAGCAAGTAAATTAGAATCAACCCCCCCGTTCTTTTAGGACGGGGAGTTTGATTCTTGCAGCTTATTGTTCCTCAGGTGGTTTGACCGCACTGAACTCGCGCCACAAAGCCAGATCATAGATGATTTTCAAGCCGCCGCACAAAAAGAAAGGCAGACTTAGCAGCGCTGGAGTTCCCAGGAAAATCCCGGCCAGCGAAGGGGAAAGCGCCGCGCCCACCGAGCGGGCAATGCTGGTCACGCCCGAAGCTGCTGAACGTTCATCCGGCGTAACCACTGCCATCGTGTAAGACTGACGGGTAGGTACATCCATTTGGGAGATGCTGAAGCGAGCCAGCAAAACTCCAATTGCCAGGGGCAGGTTAGGCATCAGCGGGACCAGCATCAGCAGGATGTTGGAAGGGATGTGGGTGAAAACCATCGTATTGATCAGCCCAATCTTTTTGGCAATGCGCACCGCCAACAGGGCGGAGATCCCGGCCAGGATGTTGGCTCCAAAAAAGATGCTGCCCAGAATGCCGCTCTCCACTCCAAACCGAATGTGGAACCAGTAGGCAATCATGCTTTGCACGATCAGGCCACCCGCAAAAGCGTCCAGGGCAAACAGGGAGGAGAGTTTCAACACCACCCCGCGCGATTTGTGCAGGCCAAGCGTGCGTTTTTCGTTTTTGTCAACCTGTTCGACTTCGACAGCCCGGCTGGCATTCAAGAAACAAACCACGAGCGCCAACCCGGCCAGGGCATACCCGGCTAACACAAAGCGATACGCGTCGACCGCTGCCCAGCCGCCAGCCTGCAAGCCTTGGGCCAGCCAGCCGCTTGCCAGTGCGCCGGTTGCCGTAGCAAAAGACCCGACCAGGTTGTACCAGGCAAAAACCTGAGTGCGTTTTTCGTTCGAGACGAGTTGGGACAGTCCAGCCTGTTCGATGGACAGGAAGGGGCCAATTTCGTTCCCGCTGGGGCTGATCACACCAATGATGGCGGCCAGGGTCAAAAGAAGGGGATTGCGCGTGAACAAGAAAACAATCCCGGCCAGGATCATCAACCCTGCGCCCAACACCAGCATCCGGCGGCGTCCGAGTCGGTCGGCATTGGTTGTCAGCCAGAGCGAAATACCGGCATCGCCCACCAGGGTAAAGGTTAGCAACAGGCCGATCTGGCGCTCGGAAAGCCCGATTTCAGCCAGGTAGAGCGCCAGGATGACTGAGAGAAAGCCATAAGCAAATAGGCGAATGAGGCGGGTAGTAAAAAGCAAAGTGATGTCACGTTTCATCGAAGCTCCAAAGTTGATTTATGCCGGTCGAATTTCGTCCATCAGTTCACGCACTTTTTCCATGGCATCCTTCAGGGCGAGTCGTCCACTCTCGGTGATAGTGTAGACTTTGCGGACTTTGCCTCCCACCACTTCCTTACGTGAGACTAGAAACCCGTCTCGCTCCATCCCGTGCAAGATGGGATAAAGGGTTCCGGGGCTGAGTAGATAACCATGTCGTCCCAATTCGCGAATCATGTCCAATCCAAAGATCGGTTCCTGGGAAGCATGGTGCAGAAGATGCAGCCGGATGAACCCGGCAAAGAAGGTTCGTGCTATAATATCGTCATTCGTTATCGGCATACGATAATGATAGCCCGCAATTCCCAAGCTGTCAAGCTGTCAAGCTGTCAAGGATAGTTTTATGTCTGGTCAGCCTCAACCAAACCAACCCATCTTTGAAGTGATCACAACCTTTCTGAAACTAGGTTTGACCGCCTTCGGCGGCCCAGCTGCACATATTGGTATGTTCCGACAGGAGTTTGTTCAACGTCGTAAATGGCTCAGCGATGAGCAGTTTCTTGACCTGCTCGGAGCGACCAACTTAATCCCCGGCCCTAACTCCACCGAGATGGCCATTCACATTGGTTTTCTACGCGCGGGCTGGCCGGGTTTGATCGCAGGCGGGCTGGCCTTCACCCTGCCGGCAATGTTGATTGTGCTGGTACTTTCCTGGGCATACGTACAATTCGGTTCCACGCCCCAGGTGAGCTGGCTTTTGTACGGCATCAAGCCGGTGATGATCGCGATCATTCTTCAGGCTTTATGGGAACTGGGGCGCAAAGCTATGAAAAACTGGGCTACAGCCATCTTGGGTCTGGCTGCCATCGGGTTGTATTTCTCGGGGGTCAATGAAGTGCTGCTCATCTTTGCAGGGGGAGTGGTGTTCATGTTTATCCAGAACTGGGATCGAATAAAAAAAATGAATCACCGTGATTTGCCAGTTTTCCTCCCATTCCTGCCGGCGTTAGGGGTGACAGTTGCTCCCTTTAGCCTATCCACTCTGTTTCTGGTTTTTCTCAAGATTGGCGCGATCCTGTATGGCAGCGGTTATGTGCTGGTGGCTTTTCTGCGCGCCGACCTGGTCGCCCGCCTGGGCTGGCTGACCGAACAACAATTGATTGACGCCATTGCCATCGGACAAATCACCCCTGGTCCGCTGTTTACCTCTGCTACGTTTATTGGATACATCTTGGGTGGGACACCCGGCGCTTTGATTGCGACTTTGGGTATTTTCCTGCCCTCTTATGTTTTCGTTGCGATCAGCAATCCAATTATCCCCAAATTGCGCCAATCTCCCTGGGCAGGTAGTCTGTTGGATGGTGTCATTGTTGCATCTCTGGGATTGATGGCTGCTACAACTTGGCAGTTAGGTTTGGCTTCGCTGGTTGATTTACTCACGATTCTGATGGCGTTTGTCTCGCTGGGGTTGTTATTGCGCTTCAAATTCAATGCCACATGGCTGATTGTTGCCGGAGCACTGATTGGGTTGGCGGCGCACTTGATATGAGCAACTGGCCCAGACTGGCCAACTTTTGCTGTCGAGGAGATAGCGTTGCAACGTTTCCAGGCTCCCTTTTGCAATTCCTCTTATGAAATCATTTTCTGTGGTGATCGACAGGCAGGTTATATTTTGGCAGAATAAATTGGATCTCGTGATGTTTTAGAATTAGGGATTGCTCTGAATAGGCTTTATAGGGGATTAGTTGATGAAGCCATACGTGAGTTGCTGACAAATGTGGACATAAGGCTCGACTTTTCCTCAATCCCCCAAAAACTGCTTGACTTGCATTGCAAGTCGTTATAAAATCTTTTTGTCGTTGAGCAAAACACAGCCCATTGACAACTTTAAATCAATTTCATCGAAAATCTGGGAAGTTACGCTCCGCGAGTTCGTTTCCCATATTACGCCGCCTGCCAGGGATCACAGAGGAAAAAGATTATATCCGCAACATTGTAGATTCTTATCTTTCACAGGGTTTTTCACCCAGACAGATTGCTGTCTTGTGTAGACATAAAGACGATATAAACAATCTCACCAGCCGGCTTCAAGGAACAGGAGTTCGTCTGGACACCTGCCACAAATTCAAAGGTTTAGAAGTAGAAGTTGTGATCATACCCTTTATTCAAAAATCCTTTCTGGATTCTACGCAGGAAGCTGGGGAACGTCGCCTGCTCTACATGGCCATGTCCCGAGCCCGTAGCCAACTGCTCCTCACCTATAGCGGTAAACTTCCACCTATTTTCCAATCCTTGATTCAGAAAGATTTTGTGGACCATATCTCATAATCGCGATATCCTCCTAAGGAGTTATTATGCCTGCATACGTTATATTGGATGTGCAAGTAACCGATCCTGATACCTACTCCATGTATAAAGATCTTGCTTCAACCGCCGTTGCTACATACGGGGGTGTCTACCTTGCACGAGGTGGGCATTCTGAGCAAATGGAAGGCGACTGGCTGCCCGGACGAATGGTCATCCTTCAATTCCCATCGCTGGAAAAAGCAAGAATTTGGTTGTCTTCTCCTGAATATGCCCCAGCACGGGCACTACGAAACCAGGCTGCGATCACTCGTATGGTTGTGGTGGAAGGGATTGAATCATAACCAACAGGATTCCCCTATGATATAATCTATCTACCTCCAGGAGGAGTAAGCCTGTCTACCCGACAGAAAAGTTGCGCCCCGGCTGAAAGCGTCACGGGACTAACAGGCTGAATGTCACCCGGTTGTATTGCCGAAGATAGGGAAACCTGTAGAACGGCACGGAACCGCCCGTTACAGCGTTTGAGTGCGCCACATGGCGAATTGAGGTGGTACCGCGGAAATTATCAACTTTTCGTCCTCATGGACTGAAAGTTGTTTCATTTTAAGGAGGATGAATGGCAGCAAAAGAAATGGCAAAAGCATACGACTTTAGTACCACTGAGCAGCGACTGTATACCTGGTGGGAAGAACAGGGGTATTTCAAGCCAATTAATGACCCTTCTGAACCAGAGCATGACCCGAAACGAAAACCTTTCGTGATTTCCATACCCCCACCCAACGTGACAGGTGAATTACATTTGGGACATGCAATGTTCGTTTCTATGGAAGATCTGATGATCCGTTACCACCGGATGCTGGGAGAACCTACCCTTTGGGTACCCGGTAGTGATCATGCTGGAATTGCTACCCAGCTGCAGGTGGAAAAGATGCTGATGGCAACCGAAGAAGTCCGTCGTGAAGACCTGGGCAGAGAAGAGTTCATCCGCCGCACATGGCAATGGAAGGAGAAATATGGTGGCATGATCTTTAATCAAATCCGTCGGCTAGGTGCATCCTGTGACTGGTCTCGTACCCGATTTACTCTGGATGATGGCCTCTCACGGTCTGTGAGAGAAGCTTTTGTTCGCCTGTATGAGAAAGGCCTAATTTACCGCGGTCCGCGGATGATCAACTGGTCCCCTGGTTTAAAAACCGCTGTCTCGGATCTCGAAGTAGAATATTCAGAAGAACCAGGTACTCTTTACTTTTTTAAGTATATGCTGGCAGATGGCAACGGTGAGTACATCCCGGTGGCTACAACCCGTCCTGAGACAATTCTGGCTGACACTGCTGTGGCAGTCCACCCTGAAGACATACGTTTTACCCAATTCGTCGGGCGGGAAGTAATTGTACCTATACTTGGCCGCATCATCCCCGTGATTGCAGATGAGTATGTGGATCGCGAGTTTGGTACAGGAGCTCTCAAGATTACCCCTGGTCATGACCCGAATGACTACGCCATCGGTCAACGGTTTAATCTGCCCATACTGAGTATGCTGGATGAAAGTGCGCATGTCACTGAAATAGGCGGGCAATATGCCGGAATGGACCGCTTTGCCTGTCGCAAGAAGATCTGGGAAGATATGGCCACGGCAGGATTGGTGATCAAAGAACAGCCGCATACTCTCAATGTACCCCGGACACAACGCGGCGGTGAGATAGTGGAACCGATGGTATCTACGCAATGGTTTGTCCGAATACAGGGAATGGCTCAGGCTGGATTGGAAGCCGTCCGTGATGGACGCATCAAGATCATCCCGGATCGCTTTACAAAGGTGTATTACAACTGGTTGGACAACATTCAAGATTGGTGCATCAGCCGCCAACTGTGGTGGGGACACCGAATCCCCGTCTGGTACTGTCAGGATTGCGGAGAAGTGATCGTCAGCCGTGAAGACCCCAGTGCCTGTTCAAAATGTGGCAGCAATACTATTGAGCAGGATCCAGATGTATTGGATACCTGGTTCTCATCTGGCCTTTGGCCATTCTCAACCCTGGGCTGGCCAGAGGAAACAGCGGATTTTAAGTATTTCTATCCAACCTCCATTCTCGAAACGGGTTATGACATCCTCTTCTTCTGGGTAGCCCGAATGATCATGGACGGGATAGAATTCACAGGGCAGGTGCCGTTCCATACTGTATACCTACACGGTCTGATCCGCGATGAAAAAGGTGCCAAAATGAGCAAAACCAAGGGGAATGTCATCGATCCTCTTGGTGTGATGAATGAATTAGGTACAGATGCCCTTCGTTTCACGCTGCTGGTAGGATCTACACCTGGTAATGACATGAACCTGAGCGTGAAAAAGGTAGAAGCCAATCGCAATTTCATCAATAAAATCTGGAACGCTGGTCGTTTTACTGTCACGGCTCTCACCACAGCTCCAAACACCGCAGAAGCTGCCCCTCAGTGGAGTCTGGCAGATCGGTGGGTACGAGCACGTCTAAACCAGGTCATCCGAGATGTGGATCGACTTTTTTCTGGACATCAATATGGTGAAGCCGGTCGGCAGATCTATGAGTTTTTCTGGAGTGAATTTGCTGACTGGTATTTGGAGATCGCCAAAGGCCAGCTCTCTGCTGGTGGTAACCTAGCATATTATACTGCTCAAAACCTCGTTGGTGTTCTGGATACCTGCCTACGATTGCTACACCCCTTCGTCCCTTTCATCACAGAAGAATTGTGGGGAATCCTGCGAGATGCCTGCGTAGATCACCCTGCTCAATTCACACCTCACGCAGGATGGAAAGATGCCTTGATGATCGCGAACTGGCCGATTCCAAATTCAGATTGGGATGCTGACGCCAGCACTCTGGAACAATTCACACTGATGGTCGATATTATCCGTGCCATACGAAACTACCGTACCGAGAAGAATGTCAAACCCGGGACAAAGATCGAAGCCGTCCTATCTGCCGGAAAATACTATGATATGCTTCGAAACCAGGCACCCACTATTGCTGCTCTCGCCCATCTGGACGCGGAGAAACTTGATATCCGGAAGGAAACTAACAAGAATAATGGACAACCTGGTTTAGTCGTTTCCGGGGTAGAGATATTTTTGGAACTGGATGAAGAGCTGGATGCTGCTGTTGAGAAAAAGCGAATCGAAAGTGAGTTAGTGGAAGCTGAAACTCAGGCCGAAAGATTACGCTCTCTACTCGCAAGTCCATTCGCTGAAAGAGCCCCAACCCAAGTCGTGGATAAAGAGCGTCAGCGGCTGGCAGGCTTTGAGCAAGATGTTGATAAACTCCGCCAGCAATTAACTAAGTTTTCGTGACTCTGAAAGAGGGGGGCGGGGTTTTCCCGCCTCCTTTATATTTTGAGTAGGGATAACCTTGGTATGTGAATTATGCCGGGAAGAAATCGTACCTCAACTTGCCAGTATGATATTCTAAGATAGAATAGGTACAGAGGTCTGTATGCCGAACACCCGGGAATTCATCAGTGTAGGTATCGATATTGGGACAACAACCACCCAGGTAGTTTTTAGCCGGCTGCAGATAACACAAAGAACCCATGCCAGCCAGATTCCACGTGTAGATATCTCTGACCGCGAGGTTCTTTATCAAAGTGAGATTGTTTTTACCCCATTACTGGATACAGATACTATAGATGCAGACGCTCTGGCTGCAATATTGCGCAATGAGTACGATCGAGCCGGTATTCAGGTAAATCAGGTAGAGACTGGCGCAGTTATTATCACCGGTGAGACAGCACGAAAGAAAAACGCAGAGACCATCCTTGCTGCAATCGCCGGTATGGCCGGTGATTTCGTGGTCACCGTTGCCGGCCCGTCACAGGAAGGAATCATTGCCGGAAGGGGATCAGGCGCAGCAGCATACAGCCGTCAACACTTCAATACGGTGACGAATATAGATATTGGCGGTGGAAGTGCGAATGCAGCCATTTTCCGCAATGGCAGTGTGATAGCCAGTGCTGCTATGAATTTTGGCGGGCGTGTGATCGTATTAGATCCACAATCCGGAATGATTCAGCATATCACCCCTGCAGGCAAAAAGATTTGTGAAGTTGCGCAGGTGAACCTGGCTGTTGGACAGGTGCCATCTCTGGCTGACCTGCGAGAAGTCACCCGAGTCATGGCAAACCTGACACTGGAATTAATGGAAGGCCATACCAGCCAACTTGCTTCCTGGCTATACCAAACACCTCCATTACCAATCCCATCCACCGGACGTCCTGTGATGTTTTCTGGTGGAATCGGATATTATTTCTATCATCCTGCTCCATGTAATTCAATTTTGGAAATTGCAAGACACGGCGATATTGGCCCACTGCTGGCGGAGACCCTGCGAACCCATCCAAATATTTCTTCATATCACAGCGTATTACCTTTTGAAACCCAACGGGCTACCGTACTGGGTGCTAGTAGCCAGACGATAACCCTCTCAGGTTCCACTATTTGGGCGCGCGCTGACCTGCTTCCGCTGCGTAACCTGCCTGTCGTACGGGTTGATCCACACCCAGAGATAAAGGATTCACCAAATACTGCTGAAGACATAGTAGCCGCCCTCCAGCGTATGGATCTCACATCTGGATTGGATCTGTTTGCTCTATCCCTTGAACTCAATGCCGGATTAGACTACCCCAGCCTTTCGCGCCTAGCTGCCAGCCTGGCTATTTTTTATCAAGGATTCAGTGTAGATTACCCTGTGATCATCTTGCTCGATAAGGACCTTGCTCAGGCGGTTGGACAGACTCTGCAAGGGTTGCTTTCAGGTAGACCGATACTGGTGATCGATCAGGTGGGGATCAGCGAAGGTGATTTTATTGATATCGGTATGCCCCTTTTGGATAGTCGCGTAGTACCCCTGGTTGTTAAAACTCTGATATTCTTTCACTGAAGGAAACTATGCTTCTGAGAACAAAATTACATGGAAAATCTTTTGAATTTCCCAACATCCGTGTACTGATGGGAAAAGCAAATGAAGAAAAATCAGGTGATCATCTGGCTGGTATCGCTAGCGAAACTTCGCTGGAAAGAGTAGCAGCAAAATTCGTTTTAGCAGAAATCCCTTTATGGGTCCTGATGGAAAACCCAGTTGCACCGCCTGATAGCGATGAAGTGACCCGCGTGATTCTGGATGGTCTAGATCAGTCGACCTTTGAAAGCATTAAAAATTGGACTGTCGGCGAGTTACGGGAATGGATTCTCGATGAAGGTACGGATGGAGAGATGATCCACCGCGTATCTGCCGGGTTGACTTCGGAGATGGTAGCTGCGGTGACAAAACTAATGTCCAATCTGGATCTTGTCTATGCAGCTCGAAAAATACGGGTGGTCAGGCATTGCGCCAACACTATCGGTCTGGAAGGTACGCTGGCATCCCGTCTTCAGCCCAATCACCCCACCGACTCGCCTGAAGGCATCCGAGCTGAAATATATGAAGGTCTCTCATATGGCTGCGGCGATTCGGTCATAGGTATTAACCCGGTGGATGACAGCTACGCATCTGTTGCCCGCCTGCTAGATTTAACCTATGAAATTGTAAAAACCTGGGAAATCCCCACCCAGACCTGTGTACTTTCTCATGTTACAACACAGATGCGCTGTATGCAAAAAGGCTCACCGGTCGGGTTAGTTTTTCAATCCATCTGCGGATCGCAGAAAGGCAATGAGTCCTTCGGTATTTCGGTCGGCATGCTGGATGAGGCATACGAACTGGCAAAAGTACACTGCTATCCAACTGGACCGAACTTTATGTATTTTGAGACCGGTCAGGGATCCGCCCTGTCCGCCGATGCGCACCACGGATGGGATCAGCTCACTTTGGAAGCACGTAATTATGGACTGGCGAGACGCTACAAGCCCTTCCAGGTAAATACCGTTGTTGGTTTTATTGGCCCAGAATACCTGTATGATTCAACTCAGATCCACCGCGCCGGGCTGGAGGATCATTTTATGGGTAAGCTCACCGGGATTTCGATGGGTTGTGATGTTTGTTACACAAACCATGCAAGTACAGATCAGAACAGTAGCGAGAATCTAGCTATTCTTTTAACAGCAGCTGGTTGCAACTTTTTCATGGGCGTACCTATGGCGGATGATTCCATGCTTTCATACCAGAGTACCGCATTCCATGATACAGCTGCACTCAGGCGTATCTTTAACCTTCAGCCTGCGCCGGAATTTGCTGCCTGGCTGGATACTATGGGAATTACCCGCAACGGTCATCTCACAGCCAGAGCTGGTGATCCTACGATCTTCTTGAGCAGGTAAACTATGGATAACCAATCGCTTGATTCGCTTGTCCGTCGTGTTAGTGAAGAGCTCTCATCCCGTGGTTTGATCCATCGCGATACTTCATCCAATTCAAAGGGGTCGCCTTCACCGATATTGATGAACCCACCTTTCAATTGGACGGGGGTGGATCTGTCCGACCCGGCAATATTTACAGAGCGCAATCATCCGGGGATTCTTTCTCCCGCCGACCCCGAGGGGCTTTCTGCGCTTATGAGCGTAACCCCCGCACGTATTGGTGTAGGAAAAGCAGGCGCGCGTTACCGCACGCGTGCATGGCTACTTTTTCAGGCTGATTTTGCGGTAACACAGGATGCTCTTTTCCGCGAGGTAGATGTAGAAATGCTGGAACAGCATCACCTCTTCACCGTGCAAAGCGCAGTTTCCGGTGGACGGCAGGAGTATCTGGTTCGTCCGGACCTGGGTAGAAGGTTATCCCCAGAAGCCATGCAGCAAATAGCCGGCATGTGCCAGAAATCTCCCAACCTGCAAATTTGCGTCGGAGATGGTTTAAGTGCTGCTGCTATCGAAGCTAATATCTCCCGCATTCTACCCGTGATAATACAGGGTGCTGCCAGCATAAACCTTACTGTTGGCACAACCTTTTATATTCGAAATTGCCGGGTTGGTATTATGAATGACATAGGCGACTTGCTCAAGCCGGATGTACTCATACTGCTGATTGGAGAACGCCCAGGACTAGGCAGGGCAGATTCTATGTCTGCATACATGGCATATCGACCAAAAGCAGGCGACACGGATGCAGAGCGAGATGTGATCTGCAATATCCATGATGGCGGTACAAATCCACTGGAGGCCGGCGCTTACACCTTGCAGCTGGCACGTAAAATGCTTGAAAAACAAGCATCCGGTATCAGGTTGAGACAATTAGAAGGAGCAGCAGATGGCAACTCTTGACCGCATTGGGGCAAAAGCCCTGGCTGTTCGGTTAATTCCGAATATAGCACCAGACTACTCTCGCCTGTTGGGTTTATCAGCAACCCAGTGCAGCCTGGGCATGATTACCGCAGATAATGATGATGCACTTTATGTAGCTATCGATGAAGCCACAAAAATGGCCGATGTTCAGGTGGTCTATGCGCATTCTTTTTACGCCGGCACACGGCACTCCTCTGGACTTCTTTCAGGTGAAATCATCGCCCTGCTTGCTGGACCTTCACCCGATGAAGTCGGGGCTGGACTACGTGCCGCTGTTCACTATCTGGAGGAGAAGGCTTGCTGGTATTCAGCAAACACAGATCATTCCATTGCATTCTTCGCACATGTCATTGCGCGTGCAGGGACTTATTTGTCCAAGATGTGCTCGGTACCTATTGACACACCACTGGCATATCTGGTAGCACCACCGCTGGAAGGAAGTTTTGGTTTGGATGCGGCTTTGAAAGCTGCCAGTGTGCGTGTATGCTCATTCACCGCCCCGCCATCCGAGACGAATTATATGAGTGCGATCCTGACAGGCAGCCAGCCAGATTGTTTGACAGCTGCAGCTGCTTTCCAAACAGCTGTTTTGGATGTGGCTGCGCATCCCTTTGTATTTTAATTTTAAATTAGAAGAGACCACAATAATCTGTAGTCTCTGATTCTTTACGCATTCTTCACTTCTTCGATCACCAACCGAACCATTTCCGGCAGGGCTGCTTTCACGGCAGGAGTTAAACCAACCTGCGTTTCTAGGCTTTCGGCTTCTACACAGTAAATCACAACTTCCTTAGGGTAAATGTTTGAAAGCTTCGCAGCAAAGAGCAACTCCGGCAAACCGATCTCGTGGGGAGATGTTTTTATGGAAAGATATGCAGGCACCTTTTCGCCAGTGATCCGGCTAATCTTTCCGGGCTTGCCGGTACTTCGGGCAGCATCCAGTATTACCAACTTATCAGTCTCTGCGAGATACTGAAGCAAGTCCAGGCCGCAAGTTCCGCCGTCCACAATGGGGATGTCTGGATAAATTTCTCCCGATTCTTGCAGCATTTTGACGGCGTGGATTCCCACGCCGTCATCTGTAAGAATTAGATTGCCAACACCAAGGATAAGAGTGCGTCCCATAGTATCGGTTAGTCCATCACGATCACTTTGGTAATCTCTTTTCCCTCCGGATCCAACACATGCACGGCACAAGCCATACAAGGGTCAAACGAGTGGATGGTGCGGAGAATCTCTACCGGTTGTTCAGGATCTGCTACCGGAGTGCCGACCAATGCGGCCTCGTAAGCACCTGCAAGTCCCTGGGCATCCCGCGGGGAACCGTTCCAGGTGGATGGAACTATGGCCTGGTAATTTGCGATCTTGCCGTCTTTGATATGGATCCAATGGCCCAAAGCTCCGCGCGGAGCTTCAGTCCAGCCCCAGCCCTTGGCTTCAGCCGGCCAAGTGGAAGGATCCCAGTGCACATTCTCATGGATTTTAAGATCACCACTGCCGATATTCGCAGCGAGTTCCATCGTCCAGGGAATCAATTGTTCGGCAAGAACAGCTGTTTCGACACAGCGGGCAGCAACGCGACCCAAAGTTGAAAACAAGGCTGTTGCCGGAGCTCCCAGTTTACCAAGAACAAAGTCTACATAATATTGAACTCGTTTATGGCCTGAGACATATGCAATCAGCATGCGGGCAAGAGGACCAACTTCTACTGAATTATCATCATAGCGTGGTGCCTTCAACCATGAATATTTGCCCTCAGTGTCGAGGAAATCATAAGGAGGTTTAGGCCCGGTATAATTCGGATTAGTAGTACCTTCAGATGGATGCAACCCAACGGTTTCATCGTCATAATTGAACCATGAGTGGGTAACGTATTCTGTGATCTTTTCGCCATCCAATGGAATTACCTGTGAAAGATCGCGGTTGAGGATCAGACCACGTGGAATGAAAAGATGTTCCGGATTGTTTGGATCTGCGCCTTCAATCAGCGGAAAATCACCATAAGACATGAAATTGCCTAATCCTTCACCCAGACCCGCCCATTCCAGATAGAATGGAGCCACTGCCAAGACATCAGGGACGTAGACCTTGTCCACAAAATCCTTGGCTTTACGGAAAAGATCCAACAACTGGGCGATTTTATCCGCATTGATAGCTGCCTGGCTGTTCGGATCCACCGGGATTGCCATTCCGCCCACAAGGTAAGTCTGCAGGTGGGGGTTCTTGGCACCCAGGATCGCGTGAGCTTTTATAACCTCACGCTGCCATTCAAGAGCTTCCAGATAATGTGCTACTGCCATTAGGTTGGCTTCGGCTGGAAGTTTATAAGCTGGGTGTCCCCAGTATGCATTTCCAAACAAACCAAGCTGTCCGCTATCCACAAAGGATTGGATGCGTTGCTGAACACCACGGAAGTAGTCTTCACTAGATTTTTCGTAATCAGAGATGGACTGTGCCAATTCAGAGGTTGCTTTGGGGTCAGCACTGAGTGCAGATACGATATCGACCCAATCCAGAGCATGCAGATGGTAGAAATGAATGACATGATCTTGAATATATTGGATCGCCTCGATGATATTGCGAATCAGTCGGGCATTCTTCGGGATCTGGATCCCAAGGGCGTCTTCAACAGCTCGCACGGAGCTGAGTGCGTGTACAGTCGTTCAGACACCGCAGATTCTTTGCGTGAACGTCCACGCCTCCCGCGGGTCACGTCCCTGTAAGATCAATTCGATTCCGCGGAACATAGTACTGCTGCTCCATGCTTTTGTCACCACGCCATCCGCTACCTCGACCTCAATACGCAGGTGGCCTTCGATGCGGGTGATCGGATCAATTGCGATTTTTGCCATATTAACTCTCCTTAGTAGGTGGAATTACTTTTTTCCAGCTTCAACTTTTGGTTCGGGGAACATCGGTAGGAACCGGACTGCAGCATCAAACATGATGATACCCAGGCAAGTCAAGCCGACTGATACAGCGATCTCAGACCACGCGGGTAGATACAGGGCGCCGCCAAAGAAGGTCAGAGCACTATTGATGCGGTTCATGATCAAACCGCCCATCGCGTAAAATGCAGCCCAGATAATACCGTTACTTGTATTCCGGGTTTTAGGATCCGCAAACATCAACATGGGGATGACAACGCCGCCCATCATCTCAATGATGAACAAGACGGATGCCAAATCACCTTTTAGCAGGTAAACATAATCACCGGAGACGACCAACTCACCTAGCTTGAGAACAAGGTACAACCCGAGTACCCAGGGAACGATCTTGGTCAGGCTGGAAAGCAATTTTAATTCAAAACGGTAACCATATGTACGTGCCGAGTTATAGGATTCAAAAACCACCATTCCCAGGCCCGCTGCGATCGCGGATATGTAATAGAACACAGGCATCAGCGGTGAATACCACAACGGGTGGATCCGGTAAGGCATGATGGTCAGCATCGTACCGAGGGTCGATTGGTGCAGAGTGGAAAGCGTAATGCCGGCAATGATCAGTGGTATCTGTATACCGTGGATAATCTTCAGTGGTACTTTCCAATGCAAAGCTTCGAACACCACAGGGCTGAACTCCAGTGCCAGGACAGCGGAATACAGCATAACGCACCAACCGATCTCAAACAGAGGAGAGTGGATATTGTTATAGATCACCAGGTGCCAGATGCGAAGCGGGAAGCCCAAGTCTGCCAGGAGCGTCAGAGCGGCCAAGATATAGCTAATGAAACCTGTCAGGAGCGTTGGTCGGACCAGTGGATAGAACTTTTTTAGATTGAAGATATAGACTACGGCAGCAATCGTGAATGCACCAGCTGCCAGGCCAATACCTGCCATCATGTCAAAACTGATCCAGATGCCCCAGCCACGGTGATCGCTTAGATTGGTGGTTGCACCAAGGCCGGCGATCCATCGCCAGGCAGCTACTGCAAGGCCTAGCGCCCCGACGATCCAGATAAAGATCATTCCCGGGCCAACTTTATAACGGCGGAGGTGTATATCACCCAGTTTAATGGCCATCTTGCACCTCCTTGCTTTCATTCCGGTGAGTATAGAAGTAAGTGGCTGTCAGGAATGCTCCAACAATACCCACTACCCACGGCACCGCTTTCATATAGGGCCAGTCGATTGAAGGCAGAGAACGATCATCCAATTCGGGCAGGCCAAGAAGCAGTGGATTGATACCGGCAATGTAGAGAACATCTGTGCCACCGGCTTCATGTTCACCGTAAACGGTATTAACATAGCGTTCAGTATCTGTCACACGGCTGTGCGCAACATCTAGCATTTCCTGTCTACTTCCAAAGTTGATCGCCCCTGTCGGGCAAGCATCAGCGCACGCGGGTCGCTCTCCACCAGCCAGTCGATCAGCACAGAAATCACATTTCTGAATCTTGGGCGCGTTGGAATACCACTGCGCTTTGGGGATGCCGAACGGGCATGCGGCCATGCAATACCGACAACCAATGCAACGTTCTGCATGGTAAACCACCGGGCCAGCATCGGTTTTTTCCAAAGCGGCTACGGGGCAAACAGAGGCACAAGCCGGTTCAACACAGTGCATGCAGTTGGCTTTAATGAAAGATGTTCCTTCTTCACCGTCATACAGTTTAATCAACGTCCAGGTGTCAGCGCTCAAATCCAGCGGTCTTTCCCAGATTCGTTCCGGGTCAGTGACTGGGGGTAAGCTGGAGCGGCTCTTACAAGCCACCTGACAGGCACGGCAGCCAACACACTTTGTGGCATCATATAACATGGATGCCTGGTCGTTGGCTTCCTGCTGTTTGGCCTGGATCTCCAGCTGGCTCAAAGGTGAATCGACTAAAGCCAATCCACCCAGGCCGGCGCCCGCAGTTTTTAAGAATTCTCTACGGTTGATGGGCATAATCTTCCTCCATCACCCTATTTCTGATCGCCGTGCTCATCAGGTCCGAGTTTGGCGTCTTCGGCTTTTTGTTCGTTGCCCGCCTGACGGGTCATCATGTCATAGGCAAATGCGCCGGCAGCACCAACAACAACACCGAGCGTACCACCCGTAATAGCGGCTCCAAGCGGGGTGATCTCACGTTCGGGCGGAACAATACCAGGGTACTGTTCTGGCGGTGTAAACTTGGCCAGTTCAATCGGAGTATACGTCTCAAGGTCCCAGAAACCGGGTTCCGAGCAGCCAATGCAGGGGTGCCCGGCGCCGATCGGCCAGTTGGTGCCTTCATTAAACCGAACGGATGGGCAGTTGTGATAGGTCATTGGCCCTTTGCATCCCATTTTATACAGGCAGTAACCCAGACGATGTCCTTCATCACCCCATTCACGCACAAATTCTCCAGCAGTAAAGTGGCCGCGGCGTTCGCAATTGTCATGGATGAGATGGCCAAAGGCAAACATCGGCCGGTGCAGGGCATCCATCTCGGGTAATGCGCCAAAGGTGAGGAAGTGCACCACAGTGGCGGTCAGGTTGACAGGATTCATCGGGCAACCGGGGATGTTCAAAACCGGTTTGTCTTTGATGAGATCCATCACCCCAACAGCATTTGTCGGATTGGGGTTCGCCTTTGGCAGTCCACCGAAGCAGGCGCAGTTACCCACAGCGACGATCGCAATCGCATTCTTTGCAGCTTCTTCCAGTAATTGGACTGAGGATTTTCCGCCGATGCAGCAGTAACCGTTATCTTCATCCAGGGAAATTGAACCTTCTACCACCAGTAAATAACCACCAGCCGCTATGGTTGCTTCTTTGGCTTCTTCTGCGCGTTTACCAGAAGCAGCCATGATCGTCTCGTGATAATCCACGGAAAGGATATCCAAGACTACTTCTGCTGCTGTCGGCGCTGAAGAACGCAGGAAGGCTTCGCTACAGCCTGCACAATCCTGCAATTCCAACCATACAACCGGAACCCGTGCTTTACTGGCCAGCGCCTTGCTGATCAGCTCCTCAGAGCTCTTTGGCAGTGCCAACGCCCCGGCCATTAAACTGCAAAAGGCCAGGAAGTCTCGCCGCGAGAGCATGGACGATACCTGTGCATCTGTTTCTGTGTGAGTCTGAATTGCCATAGAACCTCCTTGCAGGAAATTAAATAGAACAACTCTTACTGCTTATTCGATTGTGCTTACAGCGGTAATACTTGGGAACAACTATTTGGTACCATTAATAACATTAAAACTTGATTAGAAGAATTTTAGCACCTTATTTGGAGAAATACAATGGTTAAAGGAAGATTAAACATACTACATACTTGATGGATCATTGGTTTCCTCAGATATGCTACAATCGTTACATGCATCCCCCCACAGCCATCTATAAAAAGATCGCTGAGCATTATCGCCAGCAGATTCTTACTGGCTTGTTAATCCCGGGCAACAGCCTGCCAACACTCCGTCAGATAGCTTCGGATTGGGGATGCACGATCGGCACCGCACAACATGCCTTCCAGCAGCTCTCTGATGAGGGGTTGATCAGCAGCTTACCGGGTGCAGGTTCCACCGTTCGCCCCAGGGATAATGCCGTATCCCTGCCAGGTATCTCTCACCTGGTGCGCGCTACTGAAGAGTACGCAACCCGAGCTCTTCAGGCAGGTTTCTCATACGCGGAAATCGAGATCTCGTTGCGCGAAGTGTTGGACCGCCTGCGTGTAACTGAACCTCCAACACGGAAGGATGCTCCAGCAGGTGTCATTCGCTTTGCTGGCAGCCATGATCTGGCTTTTTCTGCGCTGGCTGTTAATATCCCCGATATTTTGCCCGGGATCTCTATCCAACTATCATTTTCCGGATCATTGAATGGATTAGTCTCCTTAAGTAAAAGGGAGGTTGATCTTGCTGGTTGTCACCTGTGGGATGCAGTCACAAATACCTATAACCTCCCTTATATTCAACGGATCTTACCCGGCAAACCCGTCTTTTCGGTGACTCTGGCACACCGGTCTGTTGGGTTGATCCTGCCTAAAGGGAACCCGCTGGGAATCCGCCAATTGGAAGATCTAGTCCACCCCGGAATTCGTTTCATGAACCGACAGGAGGGATCTGGCGCACGGGTCTGGCTGGATTGCCACCTGGCAAAAGATGGTATTGATACAGGCCAGATTCACGGATTCGATATTGCCGTCAGCACCCACACAGCGGTTGGTCTGGCAATCGTCGAAGGACAGGCGAATGCCGGCTTCGGATTGCAGGCGGTCGCTCAGCAATATCATCTGGACTTCATAGCCCTGACTGAGGAACAGTATGACCTAGTTTATCTGGATATTCCTACTTCAACGCAAGCTATCGAGAGGTTGATGACATGGTTATCCACCCCTGCTGCTCGCAAAGAGATCGGCAAAATTCCCGGATATTCCACCCGGGATACTGGAAAACAGCAATTACCGGTGGCATGATCACCGGAGAAAACAAATCAAGGAGTACAACATGGAACAGTTTGAAGAGAAAGTGCAGCGATACGCCGATCTGGCGATTAAGATCGGTGTGAACATTCAGCCTGGACAGCGTCTGCTCATCCGCGGGCCACTGCTTTATGGAGCTCCCATCTCGACCGCTCCTCTGGTGAATGCCCTGGTAAAAAGCGCATACCAGGCAGGCGCTCGCCGTGTGGATGTGCTCTGGGGTGATGAATCCAACGAGTTGGCACGCTTCCAGTATGCTCCACGTGACTCCTTTGCTGAAATGGCTGCGTGGAAGTCTGGTGCGGCATTCGAACATGTTTCACAAGGCGATGCAGTGATTGGCATTACCGGCATCAACCCCGACCTGCTAAAAGGTCTTGATGCGGATATGGTTACAACCTACACCCAAGCTATTCAGAAAGCTTTAGCTCCTTTTCAGAACCTCACATCCACCAACCAGGTGCAATGGCTTGTTCTACCCGCCCCCACCCCAGGTTGGGCAGCCAAAGTATTCCCATCTGATATGCCAGGTATTGCCATGGAAAAGATGTGGATGAGTTTATTTGCCTTCAGCCGGCTTGACAGACCGGATCCGGTAGCTGCTTGGCGCGAACATACCAACAACCTCAAAACTCGATCCGCGTATCTTAACGCCAAACAATATGCAGGTTTCCATTATCGTGGCCCTGACACCGACCTTACAATCGGGTTTACTGGGACTGCTGTATGGACCGGTGCCAGTGAACACTCAGCCAGTGGGGTAGAGTTCATTGCTAATATGCCCACCGAAGAAGTCTTTGCTGCACCGCACCGCATGAAAGCAGATGGATTCATTCACGCTTCGCTACCATTGAATTACAGCGGGACACTTATTGATAATTTTGACCTGCGGTTCGAGAAGGGTCGTGTAGTGAATGCTACTGCAAAGGTTGGGGAAACGGTGCTGCGCAAATTGCTGGATACCGATGACGGTGCCGGTCGTCTGGGAGAAGTTGCTCTCGTTCCACATTCATCGCCAATTTCACAATCGGGAACGCTCTTCTATAATACTCTGCTGGATGAGAACGCCTCTTGCCATCTGGCTGTCGGCCGCGCCTACCAGACTACTCTGCAAGGTGGTGGTAACTGGTCGGACGAGGAGTTCAACTCTCAGGGTGGAAATACCAGCCTGGTGCATGTGGATTTCATGGTCGGTTCCAGTAAATTGGATATTGACGGAATCCTGCCGGATGGCCGGGTGGAACCTGTCTTCCGTTCTGGTGAATGGGCTTTTAAAGCTTGATCTCTCATGGGAATGGTGTCACAGCCTGCCAGCCGGCAAGCTTTTTTCACATGAAATTCATAAGATCTTCATGTCATATTCACACCCTTTAGATATCATGCTCCTGTAAGTGAAAACGAGTATTACAGGAGAATAATATGAAAAGAGCATTTTGGATCGTATTAACGGCCATTGCGGTTCTCGCAGCAACAGCCGGGCTTGCCAGCCCGGTCAGCGCGGATCACAATATTTCCACTGAGCCTCTCACAGACTTGTACGGTTATGGTCAGGGCAGCGGGCGAGGACCCGGTATTGGAAATCTGGAACAGGATCCCATTCTAGCCAGCGTTGTGCTGCACGACTATGCGATCACCATCTACAGTGAAGCGCTGGGTATCTCTATGGAGGAGATTGAAGCACGCCTTGCTGCCGGTGAGACCCTGGCAGGTATTGCTATGAGCGCCGGTTACACTCTGGACCAGTTTCAGGACCTGCGTGCCACAACCACCACAGAAGCGTTGGCTCAAGCGGTTTCAGATGGCGTGATCTCTGCAGAACAGGCCGACTGGATGCAATACCACGGGACTGGTTTGAGTGGCGGTTATTCAGGTACCATGCAAAGCCCACAGCCTGCTTTTCGTGGGGCTGGACGTGGAAATCACCCATAGAATTTAACGAAATAGAGTGTATCAGAGGATGGCATATGCCATCCTCACGATTCATTTCAGTGACTTCTATCCAACCCGGATTCCCCCTATGGGTGCCCTCTGGTTGTTCTTTTCTAAGGTATAACCCAAAGAGGAGAGATTATGGTCCAGGATGCCCAGGCATCTACTGTGTGGTTGATGACCGCGCCGTCATCCGTCAGGCTCCACCCTTCGGAAGGTGAAAGAAACCGAAGTTCTCTATTCGGGATTCCGGTCATTGCCTGCGTTTCTCCATTCTGCATGTACAGCAATGGCCAATCGCTCCACACCAGAAGGCTGCCATCGGGCAACACAGTCAACGGTCCCACTTCAATGGGTTTTACCTGCCAGTTTATCCCGCCGTCGGTGCTGGAGTAGACCCAGGCCAGGGGCTGATCAAATGGCAGGCTCATACGCTTACACTCTACTTCCAAATAGAAAGCATTACCCGCGCGTGCAGGATACTGGGTAGCGCACACTGCGTCGAAATCGTTATAGATGCCTGCCTGCCCCGGCGGATCTGGCAAAATCACCCGCTCCCAACTCATGCCACCATCCAGGCTGCGGAAGATCAACACGCCAGCGGCCACCCCGTTGCAAGACCCAGTCAGCCATCCGGTTTGGGTATCTGTAAAGAAGAGCGCGTTCTTCTGGCAAGACATCATCCCGCTGCTGTCAGTATAGGGGTCAATGATACGCTGCCAGCTGCTACCGCCATCTTGTGTGCGGTAGATCGCCAGGTAATCGTGATTCATACCGGCACCAACATGCGCCATCAACCAACCATTGGTTTCATCGATGAACTGTAAATGCGAGATGGAGAATGCTTCATTTAACCCATCCACGGGTATGGTTACAGCCTGCCAGCTTGCCCCGCCATCTGCCGTGTGCCAGACTACCTGCTCGGCCAGCGGTGGCAGTGCTGTGTAATATGGCGCCACCCAACCACTTTCGATACCTGCGAAAGCGGCAGCCAGCAACTCAGATTTCGGATCGATCGCCACCTCGGATGGCAGGTGGGTATCTTGCCAGGTGAGTGCTCCATCCGTTGTGCGCAGTACGTGCAGCGCTTCGCCCACGCGGCATATTGCCCAACCTGTACTGGGATCCATCATCCACAAACGCTCCAGCACCAGCGGCGTACCACTGCCGCCTACGGCCGGTGTTTCTGTAACGGCGGATGGCGTTTCGACGGGTAGCGCTTCTGTTTCTGCAGGTGACCCTGTTGGGATAGCCCGGGTTGCATCGGGCGTGGGCTCTTGCGTCTGGCTGCAGGCCAGGCTGACCAGGATCACTATCAGTACTGCGAGGGTGAGTTGTTTTGTATTCTTCATGCCCTTAGCATACCCCCAGCGACCGGATTTCGCAACATACCAGTTGTTCAGTGCCGCGTTCAGGGTTAAAATCAGCTGTATGGCTAACCCACGCAAGATCTTGCATGTGGATCTGGATGCTTTTTTCTGCTCGGTGGAAGAGCTGAAAGACCCATCTCTGATCGGGACGCCCTTTGCTGTGGGTGGCTCACCCGACGGCCGTGGTGTTATCTCTTCTTGTTCGTATGCTGCTCGCCAGCTGGGTGTGCGCTCGGCTATGCCTACCAGCCGCGCTTTGCGTCTCTGCCCCACGCTGCGGCTGGTCCACGGCAGTCATTCGGAATATGGTACCTGGTCTGACCGGGTGATGGCGATTTTGCATGATCTGACCCCGCTGGTGGAGGAGGTTTCGATTGATGAAGCCTTTCTGGATGTCAGTGACCTGCCGCAATCTCTGGTGCTGATTGCGCGTTCTATCCAGCAGCGGGTGGCGGATGAGACGAACCTGCCTTGCTCTATCGGGGGGGCTACCAGCAAGCTGGTCGCCAAGATTGCCACTGACGCCGGCAAGGCCAGCCACCGCGGGACGACTGCTCCGCGAGCCATTACGATTGTACCTTCTGGCGGTGAGCAGGCCTTTCTGGCACCTCTGCCAGTGGGTGCCATTTGGGGGGTGGGCGCGAAAACTGCCACGCACCTGAACTCGCTGGGTTTTATTACGATCGGGCACCTGGCTGCCGCGGACCCGGCTGAACTGCGGCGTTTGCTTGGTAAAACCGGTGCGTACCTGGCGCACGCTGCCCGCGGGGAGGACGCTTCGCCTATTCAGGTTTCGCACGAGTTGAAGTCGGTGAGCCAGGAAACCACTTTCTACGAAGATACGGCGGAGCGCGGGGAGCTGGAGGCTACTTTCTCCTGGCTGGCGGAAAAGGTGGCGCGCCGGCTGCGACTGAAAGGTATTGGCGGTCATGTCGTGCGTATCAAGGTGCGCTACGCGGATTTTTCTACTTACACGCGCCAGGCACGGTTGACCTCGCCCACCAATTTGGAAAGTATTCTGCTTTCTACCGCGCTGGAGCTTTTCTATGCTTTCTGGAAGCCCGGCGAGGCGGTGCGCCTGCTGGGTGTCGGGGTGGCGGACCTGGAGGAAGGCTGGCACCAGATGTCTTTGCTTGAGCCGCAGCAGGAAAGGGAGATTCGGTTGCACCAGGCTGTGGATGCCATTCGCGCGCGGTATGGGAGGGAGTATCTTCAGAAAGGGAAGACCCGCCCATGAAATCACTGCGCGCTCCTTTGCCACCGACGTTCTGGGTGGAGCCCGGCTGGCTGCTGGCTGGCCCGCACCCCCTGCGCATGCCGGGTTTGCCGCACCCCGAGCCGCTGATGGGGCTTTTGACTGCTGGTATCTCTGCTTTTGTGGATCTTTCGGAACCGCTGGAGGTTTCGGGTGCCGCGTACTGCGAGAGTTTTGGTAAGTTTTTCGGGGGCAATGAGGTTCGCTATTTTAATGTGCCTTTCAGGGATTTTTCTACCCCGACTTTTAATGAAATGCGCGCTGTGCTGGATTTGCTGCGCACGCTGCAGGAGCAGGGGTCGGTGACTTACCTGCACTGTTATGCCGGTATCGGGCGCACGGGTACGGTGGTGGGCTGCCTGCTGGCTGAAAACGGTTACCCCGGCCGCGCGGCGCTCAGCCGGCTGCAGTTTTTACGGGCTGGTTTGCCGGGTACGCCGGCGCTTAGCCCCGAAACGGAACGACAGCGCCAGTTTGTGCTGGCCTGGCCGCCAGGCTGAATGGAATTGCCCCGGCACAACGCCTACCTTTTGGTATAATACCGCCACCGCCACCTTAGCTCAGATGGTAGAGCAGGCGTTTCGTAAACGTCAGGTCAAGGGT
>Ga0172375_10001914_pt1 | contig 33095 bp, 28 predicted proteins | sample LakKiv1m_FD_114537 | JGI IMG/M metagenome (GOLD analysis project Ga0172375, IMG submission 114537) | Freshwater microbial communities from Kabuno Bay, South-Kivu, Congo - kab_092012_11.1m | ecosystem: Environmental > Aquatic > Freshwater > Lake | place: Democratic Republic of the Congo... | reverse complement strand
TTTGGTAATGTACAATCATCTTTGTAGATCATGGTAATCATCCTTTCTTTGGTTTAATCCACTTCTGAAAGGATACCGTGATCTACTCTTTTTTGAAATTACAGAAAATTTGTTACACTAGCTTAATGATAGGGAGGGATATTAGATTTTAATATAAATACAATAGTATAATATAATATATATTAATATGAATCTTAAACGTTATAAAATGTGTCAACAAATGTCAACAAATGTCAACTTTTGCAAGCCTCTCCCCAATTTCCCCTGTCTGAACCAGCTTAACTAAGATATAATTAAGGGACTAATAATTTCGGTTGCCGAACCTGAGGGGAAAGACAATTATCAGGCCAAAGGCGCGCCGGACGGACAACAAGGAAATCGCAGGTATGCCGAAAATCACACTCGAACTGGCTGAAGGGGATTGGATCGTACACTCGCGTCACGGCCTCGGCCAGATCACCGGCATGGACAAGAAGGAACTGTTCGGCGATCGCAAGGTCTTCTACATCGTCAAAACCGAACTGATCACTTACTGGCTCTCGCTTTCAGAAGTGGATTCCGGGCGCATCCGCCAGGTGGAATCTGCCGAGGTCTTTGAAAAGGCCCTCGAGATCCTCGCCAGCGAGCCCAAGGCGCTCGACAACAACTTCCGCCGCCGGCTGATGCACATCCAGACGCTGGTGGAGGACGCCACACTGCTTTCCAAGGCCGCCCTCATACGAGACCTGTACGCCCGTGACATCCAGAAGGACATGCACGTCAACGAAAAGAAGATCCTCGAGAACCTCGAACGCCAGTTCATCAACGAGTGGGTGCAGTCCTGCCATATCACCCAGGATGATGCCCGCGCCCAGCTGAACAGCGCGCTCAGCCGCAGCAGTGCCAACCTGGTGCACAAGAAACCTGCTTTTTAGATAACCCATAATAACAAAGAGCGGCCATCAGGCCGCTCTATTCTTTTAAGTTTGAGCCGCGTTATAGCCAAAGCAGGTTACGCTTCAACCTTGCACTGGCTGCGCCAGCACTGGTATTGGCTACGCCTCTACCTTGTAGGCGAAATAGACTTCCAGAATGCTGAGGCCGTCCGGATTCTTGAAGTACCAGCGGGAAATATAACTTCCGGGGTTGGCTGGCGCGATGCCGGGGATGTCAAAGCACCAGGTGCCGCCGGGTTTGGTGATATCGCCCACGTACCAGACCGTCTGCTTGGTCCAGCTGTAGCCGCTGACCCACTGCAGGTAATACTTTCCGTCCCATTCAGATGAGCCGTTGTTGCCCAGGCAGACATGGAAGGGGAACTGCTGTGAGGGCTTGAAGACCTTGCCGTCCGCCGGGCTTTGCGTGTTCCACTTGGCTGAATCGCCAAATCGCTGAATGGTAGGGGTGGGCCCTGCCGGCAGCGGGGTATTGACAGGCTGCGGCGGTGCAGTAGGCGCGGGGGGCTGCGTGGGGGCAACCGTTGCGGTGGGCTCAGGCGTGGCCGTCGGCGGCATGGCCTGGGCAGTCTGCGTCATGCTCACCATCACGGTCTCGGCGACCTGGGTGAAGACCATGTTGGGGTCCAAGGTGGGTTCCGCGGGTGCGGCCGGTCCGCAGGCAGAAAGCACAAGCGCTGACAATGCAAGTATCGAAACCGACGCGGTTATTCTTGTTTTAGTATTCATAGTGGATCAACTACCTTTCCTTTTGGTGAAATTATTATAACCGACAGTAAAAACCAGGTACCGCTTTGTGTCAAGGTGTATTTATTTGGATTTTACCCTTTTACAGGGTCGCCAAAGCCAGAAAAGCCGCTATTCATTCCCGGTTTCAACCGCGGCTCTTGGCTCTTCCTTGAAAATGTTGTAGGCATCCTCGCGCTCGGTGCGGAACTGCTGGGTGTAAAGCTTGTAGTACTTGCCCTGCAGCCGCAGCAGCTCGGCATGGCTGCCCAGTTCGGCGATCTGCCCGTCCTCGATCACCAGGATGCGGTCGGCGCGCTTGATGGTCGACAGTCGGTGGGCGATGATGAAGCTGGTGCGCCCTTGCATGATGGCGTGCATGCCTTCCTGGATGAGCGCCTCGGTGATGGTATCCACCGATGACGTGGCTTCATCCATGATGAAGACCTCCGGGTCTGAAAGCACGGCGCGCGCCAGACTGATAAGCTGCTTTTGTCCCACCGAGAGCAGGACGCCGCCTTCACCCACCTGTTCATCATAGCCCTTCTCGAAATGGCTGATGAACTTGTGCGCGCCGGTCAGTTTGGCCGCTTTCTCGATCTCGTCATTGGTTGCCTTGAGCCGCCCGTAAGCGATATTCTCGCGGATGGTGCCCGAGAAAAGGTGCGGCGTCTGCAGCACCACCCCAATGCGCGACTGGATAGCTTCCAGCGACAGGTCGGTGTAGTCATGCCCGCCGATCAGGACGCGCCCGCGCTTGGGCTCATAAAAGCGGCAGAGCAGGTTGACGATGGTGGTCTTGCCGCCGCCGGTGGAACCCACCAGGGCAATGGTCTCGCCGGGTTTGACGTGCAGGTTCAGGTCCTTGATGACCGGCATCTCGTCCTCGTACCAGAAATGCACATGCTCAAAGATGATATCTCCGCGGATGGAGCCGGGATCGATGGCGTTGGGCTTATTCTGGATCTCGGGAGCGGTATCCACCAAATGGAAGATGCGCTCAGCCGATGCCAGCGAGCGCTGCATTTCAGCGAACACGCGCGCCAGGTCCTGGATGGGCCACATCATGAAGGTCATATACGAAAGAAAAGCCTGGATGCCGCCTACGCTTATGCCTCCAAGATCGACCTGTGCACCGCTGTACCAGATGATGCCGCCGATGGCAAAGGCAGAAATGATCTGCACGATCGGCAGGAAGAGTGCGCTCAGCCAGGCGGCGCGGTAGCCAGCCTGGTACATCGAGCCGGTCTCCAGCTTGAATTCGTCCAGGTTGCCGTCCTCGCGCCCCAGCGCCTTGACCACGCGCACACCGCTGATGTTCTCGTTGTACGAAGCAGTGATGCGCGAGTTGATCTTGCGCACCTTGCGGAACTGCTTGAGGATGCGCTTGCGGAACTGCACCGCCGCGTACAGCAGCACCGGAATGATCGCCAGAACGATCAGCGCCAGCCGCCAGTTGATGGCGAACATGAAGGCCAGCGTGGTGGCGATATTGACCACGCCCTAGGTCGAATCAATCAGCCCCCAGGTGACCAGTTCTGCAACACGCTCGGTGTCGTTGGTCACGCGGCTCATGATCCAGCCCACCGGTGTGCGGCTGTAGTAGGAAAGCGAAAGCGTCTGCAGATGGTTGAAGAGCATGCGGCGCATGTCGTAGCGCACGCGCTCGCCCATCACACCCGCCAGGTAAACAAAGATGAAGATGCCCGCTGACTGGACCAGGATCATGGAGGCGTAGCGGATGAGGATGCGCACCAGCGCGTCCTGGTCGCCTTTTAAAATGCCCTGGTCGATGATCTCTTTGCTGAGGAAGGTGAAATAGGCGTCGAGTATGGATACGACGATGATGGTCGCGATGAACCCGGCCACCCACATCCAGTGCTCGCGCAGCAGCCCGAAGATGCGTTTTAAGACGCCGCCGCCGGTCTCGCCGGTGAAATCATCTTCTTCAAAATAATCAGACGGCACTCGAAATCTCCTCTTCCAGTTCCGTTTCAATGCGGGTCTGGATGTCGTAGATCTGGCGGTAAACGCCTTCCCGTTTGACCAGCTCCTCATGCACGCCGCGCTGGATGATGCGCCCGTCCTCCAGTACGAGGATCAGGTCGGCGTCCATGATGGTCTGGATACGGTGGGCAATGACAAAGGTGGTGCGGTTTTCCATCAGAATACGCATTGCCTGGCGGATCTGCGCCTCGGTCTCGGTATCCACTGATGAGGTCGAATCGTCCAGGATCAGGATGCGCGGGTTCTTCAGTAATGTGCGCGCGATGGCGATGCGCTGTTTCTGGCCGCCCGAAACGGTCACGCCGCGCTCGCCGACCATTGTTTTATAGCCTTCCGGAAAGGAAAGGATAACGTCATGCACCGCTGCAACCTTGGCAGCCTGCTCCACTTCCTCCAGTGATACTTCCCGGCCTACGCCGTAGGTGATGTTTTCGCGGATGGTGCGCGAGAACAGGAAGGGCTCCTGTTCAACAATGCCGATCTGCTGGCGCAGGTAGCGGCGCGAATAGCAGCGCAGGTCGAAACCGTCAAGCAGGATCTGGCCGGAGGTGTAGTCGTAAAAGCGCGGCAGCAGGTTTACCAGCGTGGTCTTGCCGGAGCCGGTGGAACCCAGCAGGGCGACCTTCTGGCCGGCCTTAATGCTGAAGGTGATATCGTGCAGCACCTTGTCTTCTTCTTCATATTCAAAGGAAACATGGTCGAACACGAATTCGCCGCGCACGCCTTTGCGCGGGTTGTGGTTGCCGTCATCCAGCGGTTCGCGGTCTTCCTTGATGATCTTCATGACCCGGTCATATGAGACCAGCCCGCTGGACATGTCCACGATGAAGCGCCCCAGACCGCGCAGGGGATAGATGATCCAGATCAGCAGCCCGGCATATGCCATGTAATTGCCGACCGACAGTTCGCCGCGGATGGCCATCATTGCGCCGAGCAGGAAACCGCCCAGCAGCTGCGCGCCGCAGAAGATATCCGAGACCGGCCAGAAGAGCGAATGGATGGTGAGCAGCTTTTTGCCGCGCACGAATTTTTCCCAGTTGCTGCGGTCGAACTTTTCGATTTCATGGGTTTGGCGGGCGAAGGCTTTTACCACACGCACGCCGCTCAGGTTTTCCTGCAGGGTGGTCGAAAGCACAGCGTCCTGCTCCTGGTAAGCCTCATATGCCTTGGAAACCTTCTTAAAGAAGATCACCGAGGTCGCCAGGATGAAGGGCACAGCCACGACCGAAAGCAGCGTCAGGCGGACGTTGATCTGCAGCAGCGCGATGAAGTTGACGATGAAGAGCAGCGTTATGCGCCCAACGCCGATGGCCTGGTCGTTGTAAAAGCGCCGCAGTGCATCGACATCTGACGTGCAGCGCTGGATCAGTTCACCGGTGTCGGTTTCGGAATGATAAGCGAACGGCAGGTGCTGGATGTGGTCATAAAGATAATTCCGCAGCCGTTCGACCGTGCCTTCAGCCGATTTGGCTGCCAGTCTGCCGCTGAGGTAGGTGAAAATACCCTGCAGCGCGGCAAACGCCAGGAACCCCAGCGCGATCAGCCAGATAGGGAAAGTACCTGCTTTGCGGACGAGGTAGTTATCCACAAAAAAGCTGAGCAGCAGGTAGGTCAGCGTTTTGGAATACGCTGAAAGCCCCTGAAACACTGTAGCGGTTGCGTATTCAAAATGATAGCCCTTTAATAAACGCCAGAGCCCAACCAGGCGGTTGGATGAAATGGCGCGTTTGAGGTCAAAGCTGAGGATGGTTTGCTTGTCGGTCAATTGTTCCTGTCTGTGATATTACTGCGGGATTTCATTATAACTTACCTCATCTGATACCACTTATACCGAATTCACTCACGATCGATGTTTTCGGTTGCTGGTCACCCTTAAGGGTGATATTACTTACCGAATAGTAAAAATCAGGCTGACTCAATGAGCGCAAGCGAGCCAGACTTTAGGCTGCGTTAATGTATGTCACCCTTTACACGAAGTGTGCTCTTCGAGCAGGGTGACTTATAGCATCGTTTAGAGGATGAATTGGTAAAATAGAACGCAAGTATTTTCATCCATTTCAGGAGGCATCCCATGCGCGTTATTGAGATCGATACCCGCAACCGCAGGCAGGTCAGGGAATTTCTGGATCTGCCATTCAGGATCTATGAAGGATGCCGCCAGTGGGTGCCGCCGCTGGAAATGGATGCCAAAGCCATGTTCGACAGGACGCGCCACCCTTATTATCGCGAGTCTGATGCCGTATTCTTCATGGTTTACTCTGAAGGAGGCGAAGCGCTGGGGCGCATTGCTGTTTTGGATAACAAGCGCCATAACCGCTTTAACCAAACCGCGAAGGGCCTCTTCTATCTGCTGGAAGTTGTGAACGATTTTGAGGCTTTTTCGCTGCTGATGGAAACAGCCTTCACCTGGGCACGGGTGAAAGGGCTGACCGAGATCATCGGACCCCGCGGATTAACCGCGTTAAACGGCATGGGCATGCTGGTTCGCGGGTTTGATCATCGCCCGGCGCTGGGTATTCCATACAACCACGCCTATTACCCCGAATTCCTGGAAAGGGTCGGATTTAAAGGAATAACCGATGTGGTCTCCGGGTATTTCAACCGCGACCTGCCGCTGCCGGAAAAGGTCAGCCTGGTCGCTGAAAAAGTGAAGGAAAAACGCGGCCTGATCGTGGAAAGATATACTTCTCGAAAAGACCTGAAGAAGATGATCCCGCACCTGAAGGATCTGTATAATGGCTCACTGGTAGGCACCGAGGATGTGACGCCGCTGACCGATGAGGAGGTCGCGGAAATGGCAGGCCAGATATTATGGTTTGCTGACCCGCGCCTGATCAAAATTCTGATGAAAGATTATCGACCGGTGGGCTTTCTGCTGGCTTATCCTGATATTTCCGCCGCGCTTCAAAAAACCAATGGCCGGCTGTGGCCGTTCGGGTGGGTGCGCCTGCTGAAGGAACTAAAGTGCACCGACTGGATCAATGTCAATGGCGCCGGCATCATTGCAGAATACCGGGGTATGGGCGGCACCGCCGTACTGTTCAATGAGATGGCAAAGAGCGTCAGGGAGGGTCACTATATTCACGCGGACCTGGTGCAGATCGGCGTGGAGAATGAACGCATGCAGCAGGAGCTGAGCACATTTGGGATCGACTTTTACAAGATGCACCGCATTTATCGATGCGTGATTTAAATCATAGCCGAAAATGACCTCTTGCCTATTCGGTAGGGAATCCCCTGCTTTAAAATAGAGGCATAAGAAAGGATATCCATGGCAAATATATTTCGCAACCGATTGATGATCCCGGGACCTGTAGAGGTGCATCCGGCTGTGCTTGAAGCGCTCAGCAGCCCGGTGGAACCGCATTATGGCCCGGCCTGGGTGGAAAAATACTCCCGCATCACCGGAATGCTTAAAGAGGTTTTCAATACTCATCAAGATGTCTTCCTGATGGCCGGCTCAGGCACAAGCGCGATCGACGCCTGCATGGGCAGCAGCATGATGAGCGGGGAGAAGATCATTGTCGGCAATAACGGCTTCTTTGGTGACCGGCTGACCGCGGTTGCCAAATGCTTTGGGCTGCAGGTGGCTGAGGTCAAGGCGCCCTGGGGACAAGCACTGGACCCGGCGGAGATCGAAAAAGCATTAAAAGCAAATCCCGATGCGAAAGTTGTTGCCGTGGTTCACAGTGAGACATCCACAACCATCCTCAACCCGATCGAAACCATCGGTAAAATCGTAAAAGAAAGCAGTGCGCTTTTTATGGTGGATGCGGTCTCTTCCCTGGGTGGGGTTCCCATTGACGTGGATGCCTGGGGGATTGATCTGTGCCCATCCGCGTCGCAGAAATGCCTGGGCGCTACACCCGGGCTGGCGCCGGTTTCGATCAGCACAAAGGCGTGGAAAATGATCGACCGTTCCGACGTTAAAGTACACGGCTGGTACACCAACCTGCAGGTCTGGCGTGAATATGCCCGCGACTGGGGTGACTGGCATCCCACACCGGTGACCATGCCGGTAAGCATTGCCAATGGTTTGCTGGTTTCACTTGAACAGCTTCTGGCCGAAGGGATCGACGCCCGTATGCGCCGTTACGAAACGCTGGCTCTGCGGCTGCGTTCAGGACTGCGCGAAGCAGGCATGCAGCCTTTTACCCCGGATGAGGCACTGAATCCTGTCCTTACTGCTGCGTATCCGCCCAATGGCGTTGATAGCGGCAGGGTAGTGGAATTCTTGCTGAATGAACATCATATCCAGATCTCGGGCGGTTTGGGCGCCCTAAAACCCAAGATATTCCGCATCGGGCACATGTCCCCTGTGATCTCGGACCAGGATATGGATGACCTGGTTTCAGCGTTGAAGCAGTTCAAATAGATCGAAAAAAAGGCGAAGAAGCGCAGGTTAATCCTGCGCTTTTTTGATTTCCGTTTTAAAATGCCGTTTGCTTAAAAAGACGAAAGCATCGCTTAAAATGATGCTCAGCCCGCCGATAAAGATAAAAATGTCGCGCCAAAAGCGGATCGGGAACAGGCGGATAAGGTTGTCAGACATCAAAAAGAGCCAGGAGTCGCCTTCAAAAAAGAGCTGATGGAATTGCGTAAAGAGCTGGTTGAAATTTAGCGCCAGATAGAAAAGGATGCTGAAGATGAAACCAATGGTCAGGTTTCCTCCGCGGCGCACAGCGGTGTACCAGGCGTCCATCTCATTTGTTTTCCAGCACAAGATGGCAACCAGCATAAAAAATACAAGCAATCCAAGCCAGACCTTGATGACTTTCGCGGTTAGATTTCTAACGTCAAGCATATGGGTTAATTCACGTTCATTGTAAAGCGGTTTTCCGTCAGGAAGACGCTGATCGGTCAATTCCTTGTGTGAAACCAGGCCAAGCAGATAGTTGATCGAGTAGCGGGACCAGGTCAGCCGGTCAGCGGTTGTAAAGCCATACTCGTCGGCAGGGAAACCCGGTAGGCGGTATTCCACATTGACAAAAACTGGCGTCAACGCAGCGCTGATGGCGGTTGTAACAATCAGGGCTGGCATGCTGATTATCAGCAGCACCAGCAGGATTTTTGTTAATAATTTCAATGAAGTGCCTCCACATTTTCTGATAATAATAGGTCGAAGATCATGGAATTGGTGATCCATTCGACGGGTGCCAGGTCATCGGTCAGGATCATGCCAGTCTGCGGAGCTGGCTGTAAATTCAGGATTGCAGTTTCAAGCGCGTATCGCAGCAGGTTGGGCATGAGGCCGATTTTTTCCAGAGCGATGTAATTTGAGATTAAGTTCTCACTTTGCGTTGCTTCTCTGGTGGCGTAGATCACTGAATTAAGCGAATTAGGGATATCCACGATATACACCGAAGGAAAAACGGAAGAGATCGTCATATACAGAGAATCCACCAGCCGACGATCCTCAAAGATGCGCGCCACATTGATGATCAGCGTGCCTTTCGGTGAAAGATGATCGTATGTCTCCTGGAAGAATTCCCGTGTTGTGAGATGCCAGGGGATATAAGGCGGGCGGTAAGCATCCACGCTGATGATGTCATAAGCCAAACTGCTGTGCGCGAGGCCTAAACGCGCGTCTTCAGAATAGACCGCCAAATTTGTCTTGTTCATATTGAAATAGGCATACCCAATATCCACAATTTCTGGATCGATCTCGAAACCGTCAATTTTTACAGAAGGATAGACAGCCGCTGCCTGGTTGGCGCTGGTGCCGGCAGCTAACCCCAGGATCGCGATCCTTTGCACATTCTGCGGTTCAGTGGAAGGGGCATAGAAAAATGGGGCTGCCAGAACCTGTTCCCAGGGACCATAGTAATTCTCCTGTGTCGGATGATAAACCGAATGGTAACCCTGTCCTTCATTCAGGCGCAGGATACGAAATCCATCAACCTCCTGGACCTGGATAAAGTTATAGGCTGATTCACCTTCGAATAGGATATTGTTGGCGGTTTTGTCCATCCCTTTGAGACCGATAAATGTGGCTGCGGCAAGAATGATCGGCATCCAGGCGAATTTCAGCGCTGATCGTAAATTGACTGTTCGCCAAAGACCGATCCATGCGGCGATCATCAGCATGGCACTTAAAGCGATAAAGGTTTTATATGTGCCAATGGCAGGGATCAGAAGCAGGACTGGAAGGAAGGTGCCAATGAATGAGCCGAGAGTAGAAATGGTATAGATCTTCCCGGCGACAGAACCGGAACTTTGAGCATCATCCATTGCCAGTCTCACCGCGAAAGGGGAGGCGGTGCCAAGCAGAATCACCGGCAGGCTGAAAAGGACAAGAACCGCGGCGAAAGAACCAAAAAGTTCCGCCATGCGCATTTCATCAAAGAGCTGGCTGGCCAGGCGGAGGATCGGGCGTGAAACCAGAGGCACCAAGCCGATGCATAACGCTGCCCATAGCAGGATCGAGAAAAAGGTGCGGTATTCAGGAGAGCGGTCCGCCCATTTACCGCCCAAGGTATAACCCACTGAAAGATAGATCAGGATAAGGCCGATGATGGCCGCCCAGACCAGGTTGCTGGAACCAAAGTAGTTCCCCAACAAACGCGAGGCGGATAGTTCGACTGCAAGGCTGGTACAGCCGGCAAAGAATACGCCCATGTAAAGGTATTGCCGCATTCGGGGAATTATAACTGAGTAAAAAAAACAAAATCGGCCAAAGTATAATGAGACCAGTTCTGGAGGTTGGTCATGCGTCTTGTATCAGTAGCACAAATGAAAGAACTTGAGAGACAGGCGGCAGAGGGGGGACTGAGTTATGATCGCATGATGTCCAGAGCTGGTAAAGGGCTGGCTGACCTGATCCACGCCCGCTACCGGGATGATGATCGCCATACGGTTTTGGGTTTGGTGGGCAGCGGCAACAACGGGGGGGATACGCTGGTCGCACTCGTGCATCTGATCCATGACGGCTGGACTGCGAAAGCGTATATTGTCAGAGAGCGTGAAAAGAACGATCCCCTGGTCTCCGAATTTATGGCAGCCGGTGGAGAATTAACTGGTTATACAAAAGATGCCTCACTAAAATATTTAAAAAAATGGGTCAATGGTTCTGATGTTATTCTGGACGGCATTTTGGGAACTGGAATAACGCTGCCTTTACGAGAAGCGGTCACAAAAGTGCTCTCAGTTGTCAGGCTATCACAAAAGCAACCTTTGATCGTGGCTGTGGATTGTCCATCCGGGATTGATTGCGATAGCGGAAATGCAGCCAGTGAATGCCTGAAGGCAGATCTGACAGTTTGCATGGCGGCTGTCAAACAGGGGCTGCTCAAGTATCCTGCAAACACCTTTGCAGGTGAGCTTGCGGTGGTGGATATTGGATTGCCCAAGTCTCTGCAAGCATGGAAAGATATCAAAGGCGAAGTAATGACTTCCCAAATAGTTGCTCGGCTATTGCCATCCAGGCCTGAAGATGCGCACAAAGGGACCTTTGGCACTTGCATGATCGTTGGGGGATCGATCAATTATTGCGGCGCTCCGCTGCTTGCATCTGAAGCTGCCTACCGGATTGGGGCAGGGCTGGTACGCACGGCGATCCCCGGAGCGATCTACGAAGCGATCGCGGGCCGGTTGCCTGAAACCACCTGGCTGGTTTTGCCGTACACCGACGGCATGATCAATGCAGATGGCGCGCGTGTTCTGCGCCGCAACCTTGACCGCGTGACAGCACTGCTGATCGGTCCCGGTTTGGGATTTGAATCCAACACGCAGGATTTTTTATCTGAACTGCTTGTAAAAACCGACTCAACTAATTTATCAAGGCGAGCCATGGGATTTTCAGGTGAAAGAATCGAAGAAAGACTGGTTTCCCAGATTGGGCTTCCTCCCATGGTCATTGATGCAGATGGACTCAGGCTGCTTTCCAGGATCACGGATTGGCACCAGAGGTTAGGGAAAACAGCTGTTTTAACGCCCCATCCGGGTGAAATGTCAGCCCTAACTGGCTTGCCCGTTGACGAGATCCAAAGGAATCGGGTCGAGACCGCATTGGATTATGCACGAAAATGGGGGCATGTGTTGGTCCTGAAAGGCGCGCTGACTGTAATTGCCGATCCAACAGGAAAATATATGATCAATCCTTTTGCTACCTCCGCATTGGCAACGGCTGGAACAGGTGATGTGCTGGCTGGTATGATCGTCGGGTTTATCGGGCAGGGCTTGACTGCCTTCTCAGCGGCCATTGCCGGTGTCTGGCTGCATGCGCAAGCCGGGATCCTTGCTGCAAAGCACCTGGGTTACACAGCTCCTGTCATGGCAGGGGATGTGCTCGCAGCAATACCAACCGCCCTTAAAACAACAACCGGCACCCAGGATTGAGGCCGGCATTGTTATTGATCGAATTCGAAATGGGTTCGGATTAAGATTTGGCTTTTGCTTCACCGCCATCGGCTGCTTTTTTTACAGCTTTGGCGACTTTATCCTTGCTTTCTTCAAGAACGACCTGTCCTTTTTCAGCAAGCTCGTTGGCGCGTTTTTTTGCATCAGCCAACATTGCTTCTGCTTTCTTGAGCGATTCATTGACGGTCTTTTCTGCTTTTTCAACCGTCTCATCAACGGTCATCGCAGCATGATCGCGCAATTCAATGGCCTTTTCTTTAATTACGGTGCGTGTTTCTTCACCGGATTGGGGCGCAAGAAGCAAGGCGGCTACGGCGCCAGATATACCTCCGACAAGAAACCCTACAAGAAAACTTCCAAAATCATCATGGTCTGACATAATTGACTCCTTTCAATGGGATCGATTTTTATTTTTTCCTTATAAAACCAATAATGTCACTCAATTTTCTAAATCCTGCCAATGTGCTGGTGACTGAGATAATTGGCGCTACGGCTCGCCGTGAAATAAATTGACTGGTGCCGCGAAGATTACTGGCGGTCTCTTTGGCAGATGTGAGAATGGGTTTCACCTCATTCTGGATCAGGTTGGTTAAAACTGCAAGCTGAATAACAAGGATCACCAGTGCAGCACCGATAAGAAGCGATTCAAGTGCAAGGACAATAATAAAGATATCCCTTACACGGCCGGTGGTTTCAGCATCTTTTCCTGATAAATATACGATCCCGGTGACCACTGCGGCTAAAAAAAGAACCGCGATTATCGAAAATAAAATTACTGCGGTTTTTTGTTGTCGAGGCATATTATTATCCTGCGTATTTTCCTGTTTCATTTTACGTTAGTAAGTATAGCATACCAGAAAACCATGATCTAAGTATAAAAACTTTGTTAATAAGATGAAATATCTATTAAAGATCCATTGAATTAAATATTTAATTTGAGATTTTGCGAAAAAGTATCAAATATGTTAAACTAACTGATTGCAAATTAAGCGAAAGGAAAACCGGTGATCTTCAAGAAATTAGCTGAATTGACCCATGTGGATCATTATTTAGTGGTAGGGCTTGGAAACCCCGGGCGCGAATATGAAATGACGCGCCATAACATCGGTTTTCTGGTGCTGGACAGGCTGGCAAAGCGCTGGGGCGTTGAGATCAACAAATACAAATTCAAGGCGCTGATGGGTGAGTACCGTAAACCGCATGGAAAGGTCATTCTGGTAAAGCCGCAGACTTTTATGAACCTGTCCGGCAACGCGGTCAGGTCCTTTATCCAATTTTACAAACCCACAAATGAACAGGTGCTGGTCATATTTGATGATCTCGACTTACCATTTGGGTCACTCCGTATCCGCAAATCTGGCGGTTCTTCTGGTCAAAAGGGCATGAAATCCATTATCGAACAGTTGGGCACTGAAGGGTTTCCGCGTATCCGTGTCGGCATCGGGCGTCCGCCGGGAAAAATGAATTCTGTGGACTTTATCCTTAATAAATTCAGGACTTCGGAAACCTCAGACCTTGATCTGATCCTGGACAAGGGCGCTGACGCCGTTGATTACTTTTTGACAGATGGTATTGAAGCTGCAATGAACCGCTTTAATGGTTCTGTTTTAGAAAATGAGTGACCTGTCTTTAATTGACTTCTGCATGATCCGGGGATATCCGGAGCTGATCGATAAACTACAGGCAGGGATTGAACAGATCCCCCTGAGTCTACCAAGATCAGTCCGGCTGCCTTTTATGGCAGCGCTGCAGCGGGATACTGCCAAACCGATATTATTTATCACCTCGAGACCCGACCGTCTTCTTTCCATGCACGAAGAATATGAATTTTGGTCCAAAACCGATGATCATTTAATATTCGCCGAACCATCCCCCTTGTTTTATGAAAAGGCCAATTGGGATGCAGACACCCGACGCGACAGGCTGCATACTCTGGTAACTCTTGCGCGATCTTTTCTCCCTTATGCGAATTCAAAGTCATCCAAACCGGTCATCTTCACCTCCGTCAAATCCATCATGACTCGAACTGCACCAAGGCGGGATTTCCTCACCGCCTGTTCGGTCTTGCGTGTGCAGACAACGACTTCCATGAACGCTTTGGCGCAAAAATGGGCGACAATTGGCTATTCAGCAACCGAGATCGTGGTGGGCGAAGGCCAATTCTCTAAACGCGGCGGATTGATGGATATTTGGCCGATGAATTATGAGCATCCCATCCGAGTGGATTTCTTTGGCGAGGAAATAGAGACGATCCGATCGTTTGATCCTGCCACCCAAAGGACGATAGATTCCATAGAAGAGATTTTCATACCGCCAGCCAATGAGGCTATAAAAGTATTCGCAAATGGTGACCAACAGGACCCACTAGATCGCAATCCCGAATTCAATATTCCGCGATTATATGGAGCCAATGCTTCTCTTCTGGATTACCTGCCAAAAGGGACTGTAATTTTGATCGATAACAGCGCCTCAGTAACGGTTACTGCGGAAGAGATCGAAGAACAAGCTGTCAAGATAAGAGCAGAAGCCATTGAAACTGGTTCTATCGAAACTTATTTTCCGGTCCCTTACATTTCCTGGTCTGAGATCATGGATACGCTTTCAGCTTTCCATGTTATTGATCTCGGCTTTCCGCTGGGCAGCGAAGTACACCCAGTCTCAGCAGCATTTTCACCCAGTCAGCGATTTGGCGCTCAAATGGATCGGTTAACTGACTTTATCCATTCGAGTTCAAGAAAAAACCGGCAAATTTTTATCGTTTCCAAACAAACAGAACGGCTTAAAGAAGTCTTTCATGAAAGTAATGTTGAATTTAACAATGGAAAAAATGTGGCGATCAGCGAAGGCAGCCTGAGCGGGGGCTGGGAGGTCATCTACAACGAAGGCAGAGAGTCAATTCTTCTGACCGACCAGGAGATCTTTGGCTGGGAAAGGGAACGCACAAGGCGGAGACGCACAAAATCCTTTGACGCTCCTGAATTCTCTTATGCAGACCTAAAAGATGGTGACTTGGTGGTCCACGTGGATTACGGGATCGGCAGATTCAGAGGTCTTGTGCATCGGATGCTGGATGGCGTTGAACGCGATTATCTGACCATCGGATACGCGGATGACGATCTTTTATATGTTCCAGTTCACCAAGCAGACAGGCTGGGTCATTATATCGGCGATGACGAACAAACACCGCGGCTTACCCGGCTGGGCTCGGGGGAATGGGCAGCTGCCAAGCAGAAGGCAAGTGCAGCGGTCCAGGAAGTTGCACAGGACCTGCTTGAGCTCTATGCGAAGCGCCAGGAAGCAAAAGGATTTGTTTTTTCCAGGGATACTGAATGGCAGAAAAACCTTGAATCAAGCTTCCCTTATACTGAAACACCAGACCAAGCAAGGGCGATCGATGAAGTAAAAAAGGATATGGAGAAAGCACGCCCGATGGACCGTCTGTTATGCGGTGATGTTGGATACGGAAAAACCGAGGTGGCACTGAGGGCGGCATTTAAAGCTGTGATGGATGGGAAACAGGTGGCAATGCTTGTTCCGACTACTGTCCTTGCCCAACAGCATTTTGATACCTTCCATAAACGACTGGCTCCATTCCCGGTAAAGGTCGAAATGCTTTCCCGTTTCCGCAGCCCAGCAGAACAGGCTGAGATCCTGCTTGAATTGGAAGCCGGGGATATAGATATTATCATCGGCACCCATCGTCTCCTCCAGTCCGATGTGCTTTTCAAAGATCTTGGGTTGCTGATCATCGATGAAGAGCAGCGTTTTGGGGTGACACATAAAGAATATTTTAAGAAAAAACGCTCAGAACTTGATGTGCTGACTCTGACTGCAACCCCTATCCCGCGTACGCTATATATGGCAATCGCGGGCATCCGGGATATTTCAGTGATCAATTCACCGCCCACTGACCGCCTGCCAATTCAAACCTATGTTGGTGGTTATGATCCCGAGATCGTCCGCAGGGCGATAATGCGGGAAGTTGATCGAGGTGGTCAGGTGTTCTTTGTGCATAACCGAGTACAAACTATCGGAGCAATGGCGAGCCACCTGCAAAATATTGTTCCCGAAGCCAGGGTGGGAATTGCGCACGGACAGATGCAGGAAAAAGGTCTTGAAGAGGTGATGCGGCGCTTTACCTCGGGCGAGGTGGATGTGCTGCTTTCAACTTCGATCATTGAATCCGGACTGGATATCCCAAATGCCAATACGCTCATTGTAGACCGCGGAGATGCCTTTGGGTTGTCGCAATTGTATCAACTTCGCGGCAGAGTTGGACGGGGTGCATCTCGGGCTTACGCCTACTTTTTTCATCATCGAAAAAAATTGCCAACTCCAGAAGGACTTGAACGGCTGGAAACCATTGCAGAAAATATTCAACTCGGTGCGGGCTATTCGATTGCGATGCGCGACCTGGAAATGCGCGGTGCGGGAAATTTGCTGGGCACCATGCAGCATGGGCATATTGCCGCTGTTGGATTTCACCTCTATACACGCCTGCTTTCTGAAGCTGTCAATGCTGTTAAGAAACCTGAAAAGCAAACTGGTGAGGTAAAAACCGCTCTGCCTTATAAAGGGCTCAGACCGATGGTTACCGTTGAACTTCCCATATCAGTGGGGATTTCGACTGCATACATTTCTGATGAAGCGCTCCGCTTGCAGATCTACCGACGCCTGGCAGATATTTCCAGCGAATCTGAATTGGATACTATTCGATCAGAATTCACAGATCGGTTTGGCAAACCAGATGAAGGGCTTGAAAACCTGTTGTGGCAGTTAAAGATAAAATTGAAAGCTGAGCACGTCGGACTCGCTTCAATAACTGTTGAAAGCAATCATCTGGTACTCCATTATCCTCAGCTGCCTGAAGGAGTTAAAGAAAGGGATCTGGAGAATATTGGCATTAATTTTCGGAGAGGAAAGAATGCTTACTGGATCCAGATCACTGACAGGATAGAATGGAGATCAAATCTTGAAAACGCGCTTCAAAATTTGAATAACCAGGAAAAAGTATAGGTGTAAATCGATGGATTTTAAATTACATTCACCTTTTCAACCCATGGGTGACCAACCAGAAGCGATCGATCAGCTGGTCAGGAACATCGAAGCAGGTAAAAAACACCAGGTTCTGCTTGGCGCAACTGGAACAGGCAAAACCTTTACCATAGCCAACGTGATCCAGCGCGTTCAGAAACCAGCATTGGTAATGGCGCACAATAAAACGCTTGCTGCCCAGCTTTATGCTGAATTTAAGGAATTCTTTCCGGAAAACGCGGTTGAATACTTTGTTTCGTATTATGACTACTACCAACCGGAAGCATATATCCCCCGTCAGGACCTTTATATTGAAAAAGAGACAGAGATCAATGAGGAGATCGAACGCCTGAGGTTGGCTGCAACCACTTCGATCGTTTCGCGCAAGGATGTCATCGTAGTAGCTTCGGTTTCTGCCATTTATGGTTTGGGAAGCCCTGAAGCATACAGCAGCGTGATCATCAATCTCAATAAGGGAGAAATGTACCGTCGGAATGTTTTGCTGCGGCAGCTTGTCGAAGAGCATTACGCGCGTAATGATATCGAATTGAGACAAGGTATCTTCCGTCTGCGCGGCGACACCTTGGAAGTATTCCCTGCGTATGAAAAAAACCTTGCTTATCGGATCTCTTTTTTTGGCGATGAAGTAGAGCGCATCATCAGCCTTAATCCGGTTACTGGCGAGATCCTCCAGGATCTGGATCATGTAGAGATCTATCCTGCCAAGCATTTCATTACTCAGGAAGAACGTCTTAAACAGGCGATCAGCGATATTGAAACAGAACTTGAACAACGCCTGGTGGTGTTGAAATCACAGGAAAAGCTACTGGAGTCGCAGCGCCTTGAACAGCGAGCGCGATATGACCTGGAAATGCTGCGTGAGATTGGCTACTGCTCCGGCATTGAGAATTATTCGCGGCATCTTGACCAACGCCCTGTAGGTTCTCCTCCATGGACGCTGATGGATTTTCTTCCTTCAGACTACATTCTGGTGCTGGATGAATCTCATATGAGCTTACCCCAGATCCGGGGCATGTACAACGGCGACCGTTCCCGTAAAGAAACTTTGGTGGAATATGGTTTTCGGCTGCCCTCGGCGCTGGATAACCGACCACTGACCTTTGAGGAATTTCAGGTAAAGATGGGATACACCATTTACACTTCTGCCACGCCGGCGCCCTATGAGATGGGAATTGCAGATGAAGTTGTTGAGCAGATTATCCGCCCGACAGGTCTGATCGACCCGGAGGTAGAAGTCCGACCAGCGCAAGGCCAGGTAGATGACCTCATCGGCGAAATACGCGCTCGTGTGGCGATCAAGGAGCGTGTTTTGGTCACCACACTCACTAAACGCATGGCTGAGGACCTTTCAGAATACCTAAAGGAACTGGATATTGCGGTGCATTACCTCCACTCTGAAGTGGAGACACTCGACCGGGTCGGCATCCTTCGAGATCTTCGCCTGGGGGTCTATGATGTAATCGTTGGTATCAATCTGCTTAGGGAAGGCTTAGACCTTCCTGAAGTTTCACTTGTGGCGATCCTGGATGCTGACAAGGAAGGATTTCTGCGTTCATCTACGGCGCTGATCCAAACCATTGGACGCGCGGCAAGGAATTTAAATGGCAGGGTCATCATGTATGCGGACCATATCACTGACTCGATGCGAAAAGCACTTGATGAGACTGACCGAAGGCGTGAAAAACAAGATGCTTTCAATAAAGCACATGGATTCACACCTTTCAGCATTGTCAAAGAGATTTATGATATTTCTGCACGCCTGACTGAGAGCGCTTCCATCGGTGACAAGCAGGCAGATTATGAAGCTGGTGAAGCAGTAACCCGACTGCCGTTAAAGGAAATGAAGCGCATTATCGCTGAAACCGAAGAACGGATGAAGGCTGCGGCATTGGCATTGGAATTTGAACGGGCTGCAGTTTTACGGGATCAGATCTATGAACTGCGCCGAATGCTGGCGGATGAATCCGATCTTGCACCCTGGAAAAAAGTTGCAATCTTAACTGGTGAGGATGAGCCGATTAATAATCCGTTGGAAGGACAGTAAACACTGGCAGGTCTCCCTGGAAAGGCTGCCATACTGCCCTGGCATCGATGACCTGCGCCATTTCCGGACCTTCCTTAAGTTTTTCAAGCAAACGATCAAGATCCTTTCGTGATCCTTCAGCCAGCACTTCAACGTCACCGTTTAAGCAATTCCTGACCCAACCGCGAAGTTTTAAAATCGTGCCGTGCTGATAAACAAAAAAGCGAAATCCAACACCCTGGACAATACCGCGGACAAAAACGTGCAAGCGTTGATTGTCTGATCCCAAATGAAGCTTCCTTTCGCTTTTTAGACGTCCAAGTCTGGTAATTCAGAAGAAAAATCAAGGGCTTCGATCGCCATTTCAATAATCTCAGCTTCTTCTTCATCAGGCGCGGCATTCAGAAGGCGCTGAAGAACTGATTTTACGTTTTCGCCGCCTATCTTTGATAAGGACCAGATCGCATTGGTGCGAAGATCAAAATCATCTTCCTCATCCTCAAGAATTTGAAGCAGTATCGTGCGCGCGGAGGATAGTTCCAGTTCGCCAGCAGCTCTCACGGCTTCACTTTTCATTTCAGGGTCATCACTTTTGATCATTTGCAAAACAGGTTTTTCCCAACGATCATCAGCAGACCTACCCATTGAAATGATGGCTGCGAGGCGCCAGGAAAGATCGGGATCCAGAAAAGCTTTCTCGATCATTGACGAAATTGCAGGGTCGCTTGAGTATGCAAGAGATTTGAGTATTTCCTGATGGATTTCTTTAGAGGGTTTTGATTTGAGTTTTTCGATCAATGCCTGAATAGTCCGCTTGGCTGTACCAGAAGGGATCTCGTCCAATTCACCAAGAAGAACAAATTTACCCAGCGCAGCGGCAGCGGCAGCTTGAACGAGTTCGCTTTCATCGTTTTCAAGCATTTCAACAAAGCGTGGTGCAAGTTTGGGATCATCACATTCCCATAAAAGAGTGATTGCGTTACTGCGGACTTCAGGGAATTCGTCATCAAGCGCGAACCTTGCCAATCCATCGCAGGAGAGCATCGTATCTGCTTCCATCATATCTTCAAGGTCTGACAAAATGCTCACTCGACGTTCGAGTGCGACCTTTGACCAGATCTTCCTCACTTCATCAAGGTCTTCAGGGAAGATATCGGAGAAAAATGGAAGAAGTTTCTCCGGAAAAAGCTGACTGTTATCCAATAAAGCTTTTAAGACGGCATTAAGTTGAGGGTTGGATGTCTGTTCGTTCATACCTTCTATGGTAACACAATCGGATTAACAAAATCCTGGTAGAAAACGTACCCCATCAGAACCAGGAGAGCGGTATAGCCTATAAAATGGATCATATTTTCATATTTTGCAGGAACTTTTTTACCTGTGATGATCTCAGGGATGATAAAAAGCATTCGGCCGCCATCCAAAGCAGGAATGGGTAGTAAATTGGTGAATCCCAATGCAACAGAGATGACCCCGAAGAACCAGGCAATATTCAGGATGGCCAATCCAGGCTGACCTTCTTCCGACACGCGCTCCTCAGCTCTGACCTGAGAATACACATCGTAAATACCTTTGGGTGAAAGCAGGCGCATTTCCTCAGATTGGACCTGGCCGCGAATGAGCATAAACGGAATGGAAATGATCTGCTTGATCTGTTCGTAGGCGAGTCTGCCGCCGGCTGGAATCGCATTAATGAAACCGACCTTCTGCACAGGATTCTTCATGACAATGCCTAACGGCCCCTGTCCTTCAGGCGGATTACCGCGCGGAGTGATTGAGAGTTCAATCAAATTGTCCCCTCTCAGAAGGGTCATATTTATAGGGATATCCAGGTTCTGCTGGATGATTTGGCTTACACCGAGCATGCTGTTTATTTCGATAGAATTGATCGATTTGATAATATCCTCAGGCAGGACACCAGCAACTGCCGCTGGTGAGCCGGATTCAACGGTCGCGATGGAAATGATATCAGCCTGAGGCATACCGGTGCGGGAAATGACAAAGGTGAAAAGCAGGATGCCCATGATCAGATTCATGGCTGCTCCGGTAAAAAGAGTTGCCAGGCGCTTCCATTTACCAGCGCTTGCCAACCCTCCGGGTGCATCCGGATCGTTTTCGCCTTTGAATCGCACAAATGCTCCGAAAGGGATCAAGTTCAGAGTGAAATCCGTACCGCCCAAGGTAAAAAGCTTCAGCAGCTTGGGTGGGTAACCAAAACCAAATTCTTCTGCTTCGATCTTGAAGAGTTTACCGACCAAAAAATGCCCCATTTCATGGATTAGTAGAAGAAAACTTAGGGCTGCGATAAATTCAATTAGGCTCAAAATAGAATTGCTCATTTATTAATCCTTTACGGGACGGGATTATAACCGCAGAGAGAAAAACCAGATGTAGGAGGATTATTAAAATGAACGCAACATTAAGAAAGGATCTTAGCTCCATAACCAACGCCGGAGGAAAGCACTGAAGATACACCGGGGATCTTTTCAAGCCGGGCTTGAATTCGAACTGCAAACGCTTTGGGACAGATCACATGCACATTGGGCCCCGCATCAAGTGTATAAGCCGCCGGGATGCCGTTCTTGCGCCATTGGGTTACTTCGAGCATGAGCTCCAAAGATTTCGGCGACCAATAACGTAGCGGTGGATTCGAGGTCATCATCACTGCATGCATCATGTCGCTGTCGATTTCAATGATCTCTGCGAGCGCTTCAAAATCCTTTTCCAGAATAGCTCTTCTGCAGATATCCAAACGCCGGGGAGCATCCTTTACCCTTGCTGTCTGAAATGGACTTGTAGCAGCGACCTGATGCCCTTCAGTTGAACCGGTCTTTTTAGGTAGATCAGTGATCACAACAACGCAGTCCCATAATTCCCAATGTTCCACTGGAGCGATCGTTTCAGCGTATGATCTGGCATTGGTCCTGCCCGCATGCCATTCCACAAACCCGCCCGGAATGGAGCGTGATGCGGAACCGGAACCGCGCCTGGCGAGAATGGAAAGCTCTTTTTCGGAAAGGTCCATTCCAAAAGCCCTGCTGCCGGCTGCAGCGAGAGCTGCGAATGCAGATGCGGATGAGGCGATGCCTGCAGATGAGGGAAAATTATTCTCGCTTTTGACATGCGCATAAATTGTTTTTCCGTTCATATCCCGCAAATGATCCAGGAAAGCTTTAACACGCTCCAGCGCAATGCCGGACTCCCGGTGTCCATTGAGCGTCAGGCTGTCAGATAATAATTCAGAACTGATTTCAACAGTGGTGCGCGTTTCGAGGGATGCCAGGTTCATTGAGATGGAGCCATTGGAAGGGATACGCAGCGCGTTGTCGCGATTGCCCCAGTATTTGATAAAGGCAATATTTGGGTGAGAGAGAGCTGTGAAAGAGCCTTTTTTCAAATCATTTTTTCCCATTTAATTCATTGAAATATTGAGTCTATCGGGAGGAAGTGAATTTTAAACCGCTGCCATCTTTATCTGAAATGACTCTCAGTGAAATTGGCAGAGAATGACCATCGGCTGTAGTTGCGTCTCCTTTGTAGATCAACAGGAACTGCTCACCATCCATCGCTGATACATCCGGCTCAACTCCCTGAAGATAAGGGAACTGCCTGTAAACCGTCTCATTGACATTATCTAATGCTTCTTTTTCCATCTCATCGAAATGCATGTGCAACCTGATTATAGCCCCGACGAATAAAGGCAGGCACTTCAAGGTCGTCAGGCGATGCATCCGCGGCGGTGTACCCGTTAGAATTTGGGTTGGAAATTGGCTCCACTACTGCGACTTCAATTTCTTCTGCTGTATTCTTGATGTTAAGCGGCTGATCCAGGACCGGGATAGCCCCAATACCGGTGACCAGAACCATCACCTGTGCCTGGCCTTCAAGCAGGTCATTATCTTCAAGCGCAGTGATCACTTCTGCGTCAGGAGATACACTTTCTTTCAAATACTTCATGGCGCCCTGGATTTCGGCAAGACTTAGTGCACCGCTGAATTTTACGACCATACCTTTGGCTTCGTGCAGCGGGATCTCTTCCAGCAGTGGGTGGTTTAATGCACTATGGAGGGCAGCACTGGCTTTATCTGCCCCGTTGGCATAGCCATTAGAAATATAACAGCCGCCTTCTTGTTTCATCAACCGCAGGATATGGGAAAAATCGATATTCAGAAGACCGGAGGAATGGATCATGCCTGAAATGCTCTGTATGCCTTTTATGAGCAAGTCATCCGACAACGCAAAAGCAGTCCTAAGCGATGTTTCGCGCGATGTAAGCCCGATCAAACGGTCATTGGGAATGGTTATAAGAGTATCGACGAACGCCCGCAGTCTGGCTGTTGATTCACGCGCCGTGTGGGTGCGCAAGCCGGACTCAAAAGAGAAAGGTGTGGTGACGATCGCGATGGTCAGAACGTCCAGTGATTTGGCAATCCTCGCAGCGATCTGAATAGCGCCAGAACCTGTCCCGCCGCCCATACCCGCAGTCAGGAAAAGGATACCAGTGCCTTTTATAGCTTCGATCAACTCTTTATAGCTTTCTTCAGCTGCCTGACTGCCGACCTCGGGATCACCGCCGGAACCTAACCCCCTAGTCAGATCCTTGCCAAGCAGGATATGCATGTCCGCAGCACAAGCATTCAACGCCAACGTATCGGTATTGGCAGCCACCAGGCGGATGCCAGGCAAGCGCAGGCTGAACAGGCGATTGATGGTATTACAGCCACCGCCGCCTAAACCAAGTACTGTGATTTGCGGTTGAATGGAAGGTGAATTCGTGGTTTGATGGTTAGTTAACATTTTCGAGCTCCATTAGGTAAGCAGGGATTTCAATTGGCCGGATGACTTTAACCAGGCTTCCGTTGTTTTTTATCGGTTCAAAAGTTGACGGCTCAGGCCCGAAGGAAGGCGCAATAGCCAGGATCATGGCTGATTGTTTCGCTTCTGTGACAGAAAAGCCGATCATCGGCCGATATTTCTCAATGTAGGGGTGCAGCAGCTCCAGAATTTCAGGAGTTTCCGGCTGCAATTCCTCTGAGATAAGAATATAACGGTTGTGCCGGAAATTCTCCAAAGACTGAGATTCAACAGGTTTTACTTCCGTCTGTTTTTCTTGACCGGCATGTTCAGCGATAAAGATCGACTGAGCAGGGGGAAGACGTACTCCATCAGATGAAAACCAATGAAGGTCCTTATGCGCCGCATTATCCGATGAAAGCAGGTATAAACAGCAGCCGATGACATCTGGTGAGATCGGTGATAAAAGCTGTGATCCATCTAAGTTGTCGAAAACATTTTTGCCTTTGAGGAGATGATATATTGCCAACTGCTTATCAAGCCCTGCAGGTTGGAAGCCAGATTCAAGATCTAGCGGATCATTTGAAACCCCTGCCTGTAACAGTAAAATTGAGATGTTTTTTCCAAATATTTCGTTCGCGATCGCCGCGTACCATTCATAAGTTCTGAATCCACACTGGTTTTGGCCCTCCTGCGGAAGCTTATAAGGCTTGACGTTTGGCCAGCTTGCCTGCCCGCCCGCGCCCCAGTCCAGGGGTTTGCCCCAATCCCAAGCAGCTGCTGACAGAATAAAATTGTTTTGTACCAGCAAGGGTGCTTCTTTCTTTAATTTCAATAAGGCGGTTTTAAGAAAAGCCAAATCCCAATAATCACCACCAGGGGTTAGCAAAGGGAAAACCGGCCGGATATTGTTTTCAAGGCAAATTGATCCAAACCGAATGAAATCACTAATGACTGAATCGATCAGTTGAACATCTCCCCATTTGCCTGCTGCCCAGGCTTTTTTCTGGTTTGGATGCTGATTAAGTATTGCATATTTGGCACCCCATTTGCCGTAGAACGCTATGAGAAGTTCAAGATCATGCCAATCAAGCAGGGCAGACAACGAAGAATTAAAATCGATCACTAGGTCAATACCACTATTTGAAAAGCATTGGATAAATTCTTCAGGGATCGCACGATTTACTGGAGATTGAATGACCAGCCATTGCGCATTTATTTCTTTAATTGCAGGCAGCCAGCGTTGAATATCTTTTTCGGTGTAATGTGCGCAATCCGGAAAATAATGGAAACCAAACCGGTCTGGCAGATGATAGTTTTTTGTCGACTGATGTTCCATAAATATTTATTGGTTAAATGTACATAGAATTGTTACAAGTTGTGTGCCATAACAAAAAATCAAGTCTGCTATAATCGCCAGCATGATTCTGGTCACGGGTGGTACAGGGTTTATCGGAAGCAGAGTGGTGGAAAAACTCATCCAATCAAGAGAACCCATTCGCATTCTGCTCCGCCCGAACCGAAGATCCCCAAATCTGCCCAAAAATATCTCACTGGATATCGCTGTCAGCAGCATGGACGATGAGCGAGGGCTTCGAGCAGCCTTAAGAAACGTAGATACAATTTTGCATTTTGCGACAGCCGAACACCAGGGACAGGACGCTGATCTGGAAAGTGTGGATGTCAGGGGAACGCAGAGCCTGATCTCAGCCGCCAGGGAAAATGAAGTCAAACGTATCATGTTCCTGGGCAGGGTAGGAGCTGACAAGAGTTCTTCCTATCCAGTACTGCGTGCAAAAGCGCTTGCGGATGACGAGATCCGTAAAAGCGGAATACCTTTCTGCATTCTCCGGCTGACAGATGTTTTTGGCCCGCAAGACCATTTCACTACCGAAGTCGCTTCAGCCATCCGTCATGCCCCATTAATATTGCCTTACCCGGGTGGGGGGAAAGCGATCGTCCAGCCGCTTTGGATCGAAGACCTGATCTCAGTGATGATGCTCATCCTTGAAACAAAGCGTTTTAATGATGAAGTTTTCGATATTGGCGGTGGAGAGTTTTTTGAATTCAGCGAGATCGCCAAAAAAGTTATGCTGATCATTAAAAAGAAAAAACTCTTATTCGAACTTTCACCTGCCTACCTCAGGATCATCAACCTCTGGTTTAAACCCTACAGGGGAAGTTTCCCGTTATCAACGCGCTGGCTCGACCTGCTGGCGATCGACAGAACCTGCCCATTGGATTCACTGCCGAGAAATTTTTCGATCTTACCAGGGCGATTCCAAAATCACCTGGATTTTCTTAAATAATATGCCGATCAGCTAATGTCAAAAACAAAACAATCAAAAGGCTTCAGTGAAATTTCCAATCCCTTTGCAATTAATATTTCAGAAGAAAGTTTTAGTTCATTCCCTAACCTGATCTCTTTAAGATTTATGAGATCCTGATTTCTTGTTATTAACGCCTGGGATAAATCTGTTAATTTGGATCTGTGAATCCGAACTGATCTTTTTATTCTTCCGATTATTTCTTTATCCTGATTATTAAAAATGATCAGCGACCGAAGCGAATTAACCTTGTTAAAAAAAATAAAAACATTTTCATCAAGATTTAAGGAATTATCAACAAAATCATACATCTTTAGATTTTTTGAATCAGAAAACCTGAAACGCTGATCTAAAAGGGGAGTGATCAATCGTTTATGATCATTTAGAAATTGCAATGCCGGATTCTCACCCTGGAGAGGCCTGGCAAAATCCATTCCATATTGCTCGGAATAACCCTCAAACTGCCCATGACCAATTAGTGGTAGTCCCGGAAGGGCTGCCATCAATCCGCAAACACCGAAATAGCGCTTGCCCTTGCCAAAGGAAACAGCCGAAGGGCTTTCATCCGGAGTCGTTAGATAATTTACAAAACTGTCGAGCATTTTACGATCACTGCCCAATATTTCGATAAAATAACTCCGTAATTTAGCATTTTCGCCATTGCGCAGGTTGTTTAAGAAAGCGCTGTTATATACCCGGTGCATCCCTAATGATTGCACGAAATATTTCTCCATCATCCAGAAAGCTTCGGCAAGAATGAGAGTATCTGGTGCTTCCCTGGAAAGAGCATGCATCACTTCGCTCCAGAATTCATTTGGCATCAGTTCATCAAATTCTGCTTCGGTCAATACATTTGCGATGCGTGTAGGGATATTCTTGTGGGCGCCCGCATCCGGATACCATAGACGCTTGAAGTGCTGCTTAAGGATCGTCATCGCAGCATCCATGCGCACAATTTTAAATTTCCGGGCGACCTTGATGATGCGTGCTTGCATTGCTTTTCTGGTTTCTGGATTTAAATAATTTAACTGTGCAGTATCATTCCAGGGCATGCTTGTTCCATCGTTGCCATGGAAGATATAAAGCGGTTGTTCTTTTTTCTTTGATAAGTACTGAAAAACTTCGGCTGTATCAGTCTGGGAGTAATAACCTTCCTCCAAGCGGATGGACACTTCCGGATCCGGTGACAGATTGGGTGATTCAAATTTCCAATCGGATATGGGTTTTATAGATGTGTTTACATAGAGATCGGGATGCTTAACCAACCAGGGTGAATCAATAGCCGTGTGATTAGGTACCATATCGCAGGCCAGATAAATACCCTTTTTTGACGCTCTGGTTTTAAGTTTGTTGAATGCACTTTCTCCGCCGAGCTCATTTGAGATCCTGTAGTCCTGAATTGAATAAGCGGAAGCGATCAGCTGGTCATAACCGTAAAGGTGTTTTATTTTTTTAGATGCCGGACTGCGCTGCCAAACACCAACCAGCCATAATCCTGTTATTCCCAAGCCTCGCAGTTTTTCCAGTTCTTCTTCAGGGATCTCGCTAAGTGTATTAATTTCACGCTGATACTCTTTACTCAGCTGAGATAACCAGACCGGTGTATTTTTGGCGATCAGAACCAGGTTGCGCTGCCAGTCAGGCAGAATTTTCTTCTTTTTTTTTGAAGTGGGAACTTTTGAAGGATTCATAACCAAGGGTATCTGGAAAAATTAAGAAAATTAGTCTATTAATTCTTTTATTGTAAACCAATCGATCGATTTACCCGCGACTCGGGTAGCAATAAAAATAGAACCATCCGAAACAAGATTATTCAGAGTCCTGTCGATTGGGACGTCACTCCATTGGAATAATTTTTTAATATCGCTTCTCGTACCAGCCCCGACAGATTGAAAATATGATCTTAAGATCTTTTTCCGCGCTTCCGCTTCGCTTATAGCATGCGCCTGGTCTTTTATGTCCGGGTAATGCCGGTGGACAGCATCGAAGATAAAAGCGTAGTGCCAGGCGCCGCTTTCTGTAATACCAACAGGAAGAATACGGAGATCGCGCTGCAGGAGTAAAAGCGCGTGATCGAATCTGGATGAATTCTCGGTTGAGGACAGATTGGCTGCCTTTCGAAGAGAGAGTGTATCCATCGGACCGTTTTCAAGTAGCGCCTCGTAGACGAGTTTTTCTTCACTGCTTAGAACTCCCTCCTCATAACTGATCCTGTAATCCGCCTCGGGATCCCCATAATTTGGCGAAAGTGCGTAAAAATTGGGGATCAGTTCCAGGGAAATGATAGTGCTTTTCTGCCTGAGAACCTTGGCATAGAACCAGACCTTTTTCCCGAGCAGATCATCTTTCCAACCCCAGGTCACATGTGCAGGATCATCGTGATCATTAGGTACGTCCCTGTCACCAGCGACCCCACCCCACAGGCTTGGAAAAATGATTCCCTTGATCGGCCAGAAAAATACAGCACCGCGGGTATTTACAAAATCGATCGCGTCCTGCTTGGTCCGCAACCGGTTCCGGGCGAGGAAGCAAAAGGTTCTTTCGCGGTACTTCTGCAACTTATCAGAATTAATGATAATTTCAACTTGCATTGGTTAGAATGTGGGTAATGATGTTTGATCCGCTGCCGCCGATATTTTGTGCCATACCCCACCTGGCGCCATCAATCTGCGATCCATCCGCTTTTCCACGGAGTTGGGTCACCACTTCAACGATCTGATAGAGACCTGTTGCTCCAACCGGGTGACCGCGGGCTTTTAACCCGCCAAGCGTTGCTACCGGGATGCTACCGGTTTTCGTGATGTTATTTTCAAGAGCCAGACGCGGCCCCTGGCCTCTTTCTGCAAATCCGCTGGCTTCCAACGAAAGTGCGGCCATGATCGTAAAGGCATCATGGTACTCGAAAAAGTCAATATCTTTTGGTTCGATACCTGCCTGGTTATATGCATCGATGGATGAATTTTCTGCTGCAGTCAACCATAACGGATCCTTCCTTGCATGGGCGGCAATAGTATCGCTGGCAGCTCCTGAACCTGCAACACGAATCACTTGCCTTTCGGATGAGGGAGTAAGTTTATCAACGGGAACAAGCAATGCCGCAGCTGCACCATCACCAATGGGGGATGCATCCAGCAAAGTTATCGGATCACAGATAACGCCGGCTTCTTCAAATTGTTTTTCTGTCAGCAGCATATGAAAGCGGGCATTAGGATTATGCATGGCATTGGCATGAGCATTGATCGAAAAATTAGCGAAATCGCTGCGTTTCCACCCGTATTCATGCAAGTACCGCTGCATGATCAAGGCATTCAAGGCAACAAAGGATACTCCCTGGCTGGCCTCCCAATCGGCGTCGGCTGCAGTTGCGAGACTGGCGGTAATTTCAGTTGAAGGAGAATCGGTCATTTTTTCCACCCCGACTGCAACCGCTACATTAATGTCGCCGGAAGCAACAGCGATCAAGGCAGAGCGAAAGGCGGCAGCGCCGGAACTGCAGGCTGATTCAATGTGAAATGCCTCTTTTCCCCGCTGCCCGACCCAATCAGCGATATAGGCGCCCAGATGCTGCTGGTTATTGGCTGAGGCGGACATCATGTTGCCGACATAGAGCCCGTCAAAATAATCAAATCCCGCGTCTACCATGGCTTTAAGCACAGCGTCTCCAGCTAATTCCCGCAGGGATTTATCCCATTGTTCACTGATCTCGGTCTGGCCTATCCCAATCACTGCGACTTCGCGCATTAGTTTCTCCTGCTTTATTTCCTTACTATTATAAATAGATGCTCTCTCATTATCTATCGGATTGGTGTTAGAGTACAATTTTCGAATCAGGAGCAATTAATGAAGATATTCGATATTACACTGCCATTATCAAACCAGACGCTTGTTTGGGAAGGTGATAAAGGGATAACGATCGAGCAGATCGCTTTTATCAAAAATGGATCTGATTTTAATATTTCACGCGCCGAATTTGGAGTTCATACCGGGACACATGTTGACGCGCCATTCCATGTGGATGATCAGGGTAATACAGTTGATAAGATCCCGATTGACAAACTTGTTGGAAAGGTTCAAGTTCTTCAGATCGATAATTCCATTGATTTGATCACAAAAGAAATCCTCTTAGAATCAGGTTTCCTTCATGGAACAGAACGTCTTTTGCTAAAAACAAAAAATACCCAAAAATGGATCAATAGTTCTTCTCAATTCGATCACAATTATGCCGCTATCGATTCAACCGCGGCCACTTTTCTGGCAGGAGCAGGGATCAAATTTGTTGGTATCGATTATTTGTCGATCTCTCCATATAATGATTTGAAAGTCCCGCACCAGATCCTGCTTAAAGCCGGGATCGTTATCCTTGAAAACGCTTACCTGGTCGATGTTGAACCCGGAGAGTACACCCTGTTCTGCCTGCCTTTGAATCTGATCGGCACTGATGGGGCGCCTGTACGCGCCATCCTGGCATTGGATTGATCATCCAGGCACCGGCAGAGTATAACCACCATCTACAGCGAGTATCTGGCCTCGGATCATATCTGCGGCAGAGCTGCACAAAAATGCGGCGACCTCTGCAACATCCCTGGGGGTGACCAAACGTCCGGCGGGGGTATTCTTGATTGCGCGGGACAGCACGCTTTTATCTTCCATAAATGCAAAATGATTCAAAGCCCCAGTTTCAACAATTCCAGGAGCGATCCCATTTACTGCTATATTTCTGGGCGCCAGTTCAACCGCAAGATACCTTACCAGTGAGTTTAATGCCGCCTTACTGGCGCCAACAGCCACATAATCAGGTAGCACACGATCAGCGCCGGGGCTGGTGATGGCAATAATTTTCCCGCAGCCAGTTTTTTCCATCATCGGAACCGCAAGCTGGGCACCAAAAAGAAAAGCCTTGGCATTCACATTCATTGTATGCTCCCAACCAGATTCCTTCTGCTGCATCGCAGGTCGGTTGAATCCCGTAGCAGCATTGGAAATAAAAAAATCCATTTTCCCAAATTCACTTTTTGCTTCGCTGAATAATTTTTCCAGGCCTTCAATTTTTCCCACATTGGCACGCACAACAATCACTTTTCTGCCGATCAGACTGATCTCTTCGGCTGTCTCATTTGCTGGCTGTTGATTATGAACATAATTAATGACAATATCAGCGCCCAGTTCCGCAAAATGCACAGCTATTGCCCTCCCGATCCCTCGTCCTGAACCGGTGATCAACGCGGTTTTTCCTTCAAATAGTTTCACGTTTCCGTCCTTTTTGCATTAAGAATCTATAATATCTGAAATATAAAATTAATACTCTGCTTAGATCAATGATATATTATATTGAAGGATACTTGGCATCAAATTCAATCCAACACCGATAAGGAAAAGTTAATGGCTGAAGAACAATCAATCGAAGAGATCGTCATTTTGGGAACTGGACCTGCCGGGCTATCGGCAGCTTTATATGCCGCACGCGCTGACCTTAAACCTCTTGTCTTAACCGGCGCGGAGATTGGCGGACAGGCAGCACTGACCGACCGAATTGAGAATTATCCAGGTTTTCCGGAAGGTGTGGGCGGAAATGAATTGGCGGATCTTTTCCAGAAAAACGCAGAAAGGTTTGGGGCACGGTTGGAGTTTGACGCTGCCACTGAAGTGGATCTTTCGCAAAGACCTTTCTTAATAAAGACATACAGCAAAGCGTTTTTCGCAAAAACGCTGATTCTTACCACAGGGGCAAGATCTAACAAATTGAATATTCCGGGAGAAAATGAATTCAGAGGCAGAGGCGTTTCTTATTGTGCGACTTGCGACGGTTGGTTTTTTAAAGAAAAAAAGGTGGCTGTGGTTGGAGGAGGGGATAGTGCCCTGGAAGAAGCGATCTTTTTAACTCGATATGCAACTTCAGTAACGATAATTCACAGGCGTGACGCGTTTCGGGCGGGGGCGATCCTGCAGAAACGCGCGAAAGATAATCCCAAGATCAGTTTCATTTGGGATACCGTTATTACCAGTATTGAAGGTACCGAAGGGGTTGAGAGGATCCGCATAAAAAATATAAAGGATCAAAAGGAAACCGAAATGGTTTTCGACGGCGTTTTCGTCTTTATCGGGCATACACCCAATACGGAATTGTTCAAAGGGCAGATCGAGCTGGATGAAATGGGTTATGTAGTGGTAGATAACCGGCTCAGAACCAAGATCCCTGGTGTTTTCGCGGCAGGTGAAGTTTGCGACCCAAATTACCGCCAGGTTGTAACATCCGCAGGCATGGGCGCAGCCGCTGCAATCGAAGCAACGCGTTTTTTGGAAAACGAGTAAGCAAAAATGAATTGGAACAAAGAGGAGCTCAAAAGAGCTCCTCTTTGTTTTTTTTTTATTGGGGCGCTTGAGTCACAACCGCACCAATTCCAGACCAGGAAAAGACGCGAGGAACGCTCTGAGAACCGGCTGGCACCCAAATTGCGTCTCCAGCATCGGAAGTACCAGACTGCCTCACAGGTTGAACCCACCAGCGAATGATATGAGGTGAATTTTCGATTGGCCGAAACGTAACTGGAACAATATATTTTGTATCGCTTGTGTAATCAACCAGCTTCTTTCCTTGGCCTTCTGTGAGATCTTCGATGGTAACGGCATAGGATTCATTTTGTAATAAGCCGCCAATAGCTGCCCATTGCAAAGAGATGGAATCGTTTGTGCCAGTGAAGATGGTGCCATCTGCAGGTAGAAGCAGATTTACGGGAGGGAAGGGCGCAGGGAGGGTGGCTGTTGGGGTTGGGCCAACAGTTGGCAGGCTTTCACATAAAGGTATTGTGATCACCTGACCTGTAAAAATATTATTGGAGGTCAACCCGTTATAGTTTTTTAAAGTCTCCACGC